>Ga0164290_1000731_pt1 | contig 87133 bp, 80 predicted proteins | sample Micstemetagenome_FD_108782 | JGI IMG/M metagenome (GOLD analysis project Ga0164290, IMG submission 108782) | Contaminated culture microbial community from soil near Moab, Utah, USA - Microcoleus steenstrupii SON62 (Illumina Assembly) | ecosystem: Environmental > Terrestrial > Soil > Soil crust... | reverse complement strand
GAGCGCGGGGGGACGGAACGTCCTCTCGCGGGGTGGCTCGACGAGTGCTGGCATCCACAACCGCATCGGGTACGCGGGGTATCTGTGGGACAGTGCGACGAGCCAGTACCATGTGAGGAATCGCGTCTTCCTGCCGAGCCTGGGAAGGTGGAGCAGGAGGGATCCGATTGGGTATGTGGATGGATTGTCGGTGTATGAGTATGTGCAAGACATGCCCGTCAACGCCGTCGATCCGCAGGGACTCAGGATGCGCGTGTGGTGTGGAAGCAGCTGGTGCGTAACAGTAGTTACTATTTCTTGGAAGCACTCGGACTACCATCTCGACAAGCCGGCGACCCAATCAGACCCGGGGCCTGGATGGTCATGGCCCGACAGATCGCTAGCCTGTCGAGCATTCTGCAACCTAAATACATTTGGCCGTTGGGGTGTGACTATGTGTGATGGAAAAACACCGTTCAGGTGTATCTGCGACCAAAATGTTGACAACTTTCAGTATACGGACAATGATGGAACACTTGTCGGAGGCGATTCTGATTTCTTGAAGCACTGGAAAAGCTGCCTAGAAACACACGAACAAGTCCATGTGGGCGACGCAGATTGCAGCCAGAACCCCAAGGACATTATCGGCCTTACGGCCGTTCCGGCTCAATATCTCGATTGCTCTGAAGCTGCGGCATACGACGCAGAAATTGCTTGCATTGCCGCGTATCCATGCCGTGGATCAAGTGTGTGCGATAAGACCAAGCAGAGTCGACTCAACAACGCGACTGCTCAGCGAGATTTGCATCGCGGCAAATGTCCTGTCGACAATCGACCCAGAAGACTGCGAGGGGCGACTAACAATCAGAAAGAGTAATGTTTATGAGTTAATCAGACTGTAAGCGACACGCACATGACGACTAGCAAATACTTGCCAAGTGTCTTTCAATGCATTTGCGTCGCTACTATTGTGTTGGCGACTGAGGTTGCGGTTTCGTTTTATTTTTCCTACAGTTCACAAGCAAGGGCAACAGATTTTGATCGCAGGCTGTATGAAAGACGCGGTTCGACTCATTCCTTGCATACGGATTCTTTGAATGTTTTTTGGGGCGCTCTGCCAAAGTTATGTAGAACAGTTTTTTATGTAGACGTTCTAGATGCCCCAGCAAACGCTGGAGCGAACAAGGATTATGAGTCTTTGAAGTTTGGTGCTATTGGCGAAGTTTCGCCTCGTGCCTTTCCGTACTACACTGTTTCGCACGCTTTGTGGTCCAACGCGGGCGATAATTCATCATCGCCAACAAGTGATAATAGTAATGTATTCAAAGTTACAGAGGTGTGCTCAGGAAGTGTATTTCGTTGGCTTGCGGTTGCAGAGGTTTATAGTTCCAATGGTTTGATATCCCCGGTGTCTAAGTGCTATGTGTATCACACAAGACTTTTGTCGCTATTTGTAAACATTTTGGCGTGGACGTGTATGCTTTGTGTTCTGCATGGCTTGTGTTTATTGATTATTCGCATGCGGCGACATGCGCACTCTCGGTGTGTCGGGTGTGGATATAGCATAATTCCGAAGATGCTTCGCTGTTCTGAGTGTGGTCAAATCGTCGGAAAATGCAGGTAGCCGGATTTTCCTCGGCGACACGACTTCGTATGTCGCGTCATCGTCCGACGGCAGGTGGCCCGATCACCGAAGTTGACACGGCTCTGAATGTGCTACCATCATCCGACGCTTTGGGAGGATGATGGTGTGTTGCACCGGGCGCGACCCTGCCGGGCAGCAGCTCCGCAGCGACTCACCCGTGTCGCGTGAACGGGCCCAGCGGATGTTTGTCGGGCAGGTGGCCCGATCACCGGAGTTGACACGGCTCTGCATGTGCCACCATCATCCGACGCTTTGGGAGGATGATGGTGTGTTGCCCGCCGACCGGGCGGACGAGCAGATCGCGCGCTGAGCCGTCGACCGGCAAGGACACCGACACCGACGCCAGCGGCACGGTCGATTCGTCGGACCCGTGATACTGGTTCGTCCAGGACAGCTGCTGGCGGACGGCGGCGACGTCACCATCGAGCGGGCGCAAATCTGCGCGACAGGCTTCCCGCGCGCACCCCAAGCCGGTGAAGCTGAAGCGAAACAATGGAGCCGGGGGGAATCGAACCCCCGGCTCTATCACCCGAGGTCATCTTGGGCATCCTAGATGCCTATAGGCGGACCTTGGACACCCTTGAAGCATGCCTCCGGCTCCCGAAAGGAAGCCAGGCATGGAATGCCCCTCCCGCTCCTCCCGTTCCGCCCTCCCCGCCGCCCTGATCCCCGACCGTGTCTGCCCGTCCGCGCGTCTTGGGACCGATCTGCTGGCCCGGTCCGCCGCCCGCGTGAACGGGGCAATGACCCGGGCCGAGGCGAACCTCGACGAGGTCGTTGGGGTGATCGCTCCCAAGATCGTCGCCGATTACAGCCGCCCCCCCCGAGTGCCGGGCGCGGGCGAGTCGCAAGGCTCGCCTGCCCCGGCCGTTTCTCTCCGCCCCTGCATCGAGTGCGGCAAGCTCAGCACCGGCAGCCGCGGCGATTCCGGGGAGTACTGCGCTGTCTTGTGCCAAGCTTGCAGAACCCAAGCCGATGCCGCGCTGTTTCGTCGCCTTCGTGACACCGACCAGGTGATCAAGACCTTCGCCCGCAAGGTCTCCGCTCCTGTGGTAACTCCCGAGTTCGACTTCGACGCGCCCGTCTGTGGCGATTGCGGTTGCACCAAGTTCATTGATTCGTCGCCATCGCAGGCGGATCCCGAAGTCGGAATGTCCGCATGCAACGGCGGCCTCGAATGTGATGACTGCGGCAAGTTCTACGAACGCGACGCCGCGCCAGAGATCGAGGACTACGACCGCCTCCGCGACTCCCAGATCTCTCGCGACAACTGATCAGCCCCACACGCATTGAGGCGTGTGTGGGCACGTCGTCCCTTCGAGACCTTCTTCGGGACGACGCACGGGCTCCGGGAGGTTCGACCCCTCCCCACGCCTTTCCGCAATACCGCGGGAAAGGAACCAGACAATGGTCAGCAAGGCACTTGATTCGAACGTACCCGACGTCGCGCCGCAGCAGCTCATCGCTCTCACGATTGAAAACTTCCAGGGCATCCGCTTCCTGCAGGTGGACTTGGAGGCAGACACCGTCGAAGTATCCGGGCCAAACGGATCCGGGAAGACTTCATTCCTCGACGCCATCCAGTTCATGCTCGGCGAGAAGAACGGCACGAACGTCGAGCCCGTGCGCATCGGTGCGGACAAGTGCAAGGTGCTTGGGAAGCTGAGCGGTTACACCGTCTCTGCAACACAGACCGCGAAGGGCACGCGCACCGTCAAGATCACCGACAGCGAAGGCAATCCGATTGACATGCCGCCGCAGCGGTTCCTGGAACTGCTCCGGGCAGAACGCTGCTTTGACGTTGGTGAGTTCTACCGGCTCAAGCCGCGCGACCAGGCCGACGAGATGCGGCGTGTCCTCGGGCTGACCGATGCGTTCGCCGCTCTCGACACGGCGCTCGCCGATGCGACCATGCTCCGCCGCGACGCCGGTGTCGAGCTCAAGTCGATCGAGGGCGCTCTGACGCTCGTTCCAGACATCAAGGGTCCCGACGAGGAAACCAACGCCGCTCAACTGCGCGAGGAACACGCAAGCGCGCTTGCAAAGATCCGCGACAACAACCTTCAGCGCCAGTGGCTTGCTGACAGCCGCAACACCATCAAGAGCATTGAGACGATTATCGAATCCCTGGAGCGGGAGCTCGCTTCGGCTAAGGCTAAGCACGCCGCGGCCGTCGCCGATCTCGGCCCCGTCGCTCCCACCATTGAGGCGCTTATTGATCCGGATGTCTCTGCAATTGAGAAGCAGCTTGGCGAGATCGACCAACTGAACAGAACCGCGCGGCAGCGCCAGGAGCGTCGCCGGCTTCTGGAGCGGCGTGATATCAAGGCGCGGCAGTATGAAGAGCAGCAGCGTCGCATCGAGGACATCGGCGAGCGCAAGCGCGAACTGCTGAAGAACACGAAGATCCCGGTCAAGGGCCTGGCGTTTGACGATGAGGGCAACCTCCGCGTGAACGGCGTGCTGTTCAGCCAGGTGAACCGCGCCACGCAGATCCTGGTGTCGGCCCACGTGGCAATGCGTCAGTCTCCGCACCTCCGCGTGATGCTGTTCCGTGACGCCGATGTCATGCAGGGACCGACGATCGCCATGTTGCGCGACCTCGCTCACCAGTTCGGCTTCCAGCTCATCCTCGAAGTCGCCACAGCCAAGGCTGCGGAAGGTCAGAACATCATCCTGGAAGAAGGCCGCGTTGTCAGCACCAAGACCCTTGCGGCACAGGCTGGAGGTGCGGCTTGAACGAGCACCTTCCTTCCACGTTTGACTCGCTCGACCTGGCAGTGGCACATGCCCGCGCGTGTTCCGCAATCGCACATGACCCCGTGATGCTGGTCCAGCCATCCGACTGCAGCAGCTTCCGCGTGTGCGCCGCAGGTCCACTCCTCCACTCTGAGACCGTGATCGCGATCTGTCGCAATGGCAAGGTAGTCGGGGGTGCGGCATGAAGTATGCACCCACAATCGGAGAACTGGTGACGGCCGACGGCGTCGCGGCGAAGGACATAACGACTTCGGACGTGTGGTGGGTCCGAAGCACGTCAAGCGATGCGCCGCGGTTCGAAGTGTCGAGGTGTGGCGTCGGCTTCGGGCATTCGCCAAGTGACGGCTGGGCTTTCATCGACTACTGCTCAAATCCGCGCAGTGCTCACGAACGTGCGATCGACACTGACGAGATCTTCGTCAGCGAGTCAAAGGCGCTCCAGCGGCAAGCAGAACTCTATCTCGCGGCTGCGGTCGCGATGACCAAGAAGGCCGCGGCTGGGGGTGTGGCATGAGTGATGCACCCGCCAACCTTGTCGACACATCGACTCCGGAAGGGTCGAACATCTTCGATGATCAGGGCAACGCGTACCAAATGCTCGCTTGGACCGCTCACGGAATCGTGGCCGCACAGCTGTTCACCGACGATGACTACGGCGTGCGCGCGTCCGAGTACCCGGTGGTGCTTAGCCAGGCGTTCACATCCCCATGGGTTCCAAAGCGGCACGAGATCGCGATCGACCTTGAGAAACGCGCAGAAGATGCCCGGCAGACACTGAACGACCTCACGAGCAAGATTCGCGGGGCTGAAACGTCGCTTGCTGCCGCGCTCGCCAAGACAACGGCCATTCCCGCCCTGTCGCGCATTCAGGACTTCATCGATGGCAAGGTCACGCACTTTGTGCGAGAGCAGTACGACGGTCTTGAGATCATCCCTCAGTCCAGGTCCGGCAAGCCGGATCATTACGGCAGGGTTCCGCAAGAGTTCAAGCTCCTGACGCTCTACGGATCCTCCCAGGGCGATCTGTCATGGAAGATTCACGATTACAACGACGGCAGTGGTTGTGGCAGGTACACGTGTATCCCCTGCACGTCATACGAAGAAGCGCTCGCGGAGGCGACCAAGATTGCAGCGCGGGTGTTCGACGAGAATCGAGCGAGTGGATTTAGTCGTCTCCACGTCGAGCTGGTGCGGTCGTGCGTTCGGCTTGGCATTCCGGTTCCTGCCGATGTGATCGAGAAGCTTGAGCGCGTGCACGACAACGACGGGGCATATGCCGACGAGCAGATCGCGAAGATCAAGGACGACTACGCCAAGAAAGCCAAGGCGACAGCTGACCTTGTCGCCGCGTGCAAGGCCATGGCTTCCAAGTCGGGAGGTGGCACATGACCGTGCTCACCTGCCCGAAGCACGCGGTGGTATTGCAACCTCGCAATACGCGCTACGGCGTGTTCCACGCGTGCACGTACCCCGGTTGCACCGTTGGATGCTGGGACGGTCGGACAAGCACGCCGGCCGATCAGGAAACGCGCACCATTCGCAATGAGTGCCATTGTCTCTTCGACCCTTTGTGGAGAGACCACAAGACCGGACGCGGACGTCGGCGGCGGAACGCCTATCTGTGGCTCTCGAAGAAGATGAAGATCCCTGTAGACGACACCCATTTTGGGATGTTCGACTTCGATCAGTGCCGTCGCGCACTTGTGTTCATTCGAGAGTTCATCGCGTCCGGTCAGAGGTTCTCAAAGTCGAGGCAGGATGGCTACGAGGTCGTGCGAGAAGGCGGTGGCGCATGACCTCTCACCAGATTCGCGGGCACAACCGATCGCTGCTCACCATCAAGGTCGGCGACATCATCAACGTCCGCCTGTCCGCCGTGACCTCGCAGATCTGCCTTGTGCGATCGATCCGGTTGCGGCGGGACGGAACCGTGAGATCCATGCGTGCTTGGAAGTGGCTTGAGCGCAAGCAGCGCGTCACTGATCCCGACACCGTCTATCCGCACGAAGTCGTCTCCCTCGCCAACCCATCGTTCATTCCCCCGGCTGCGCTGCAGGCGTTTGACCAGCTGCAGTCTCAACTCATGGAACTTCAGGCATGACCACTCCCCCCGCTCCCGGTCAGGCACCGCTGTATCTCCCGTGGTCTAAATCTCACCAAGCCGATGCGCTTATCAGTCGGCACGCTCCAACCACCTACGAGAACGAGCCGACCGACTACGGCGGTCGGTGTGTTCTCGAATCCGCAACCCCGGAAGTACGCGAGTTCGTCATGGCCTTGGCCAACAACGCGTTCGCCGCGATCTGCCAGTCATCCCAGGCCAAGAACCTCGCGCGCGTCGCCAGGTCGCTTCGTGACATTGCTGGCCACGTGGCCAAGTACGAAGCGGCGGATCTGCAGCAACTCGCCGCGGAGCTCGACGCGATCGCTGGCGTCATCGCCATTCAGCAACAGCCCGTTTCCAACCAGTGCGCGTGAGCGGTCACTCCGCGCCATGAAGAAAGGTCCCGTCATGAATCGTGTACCACCCCCTCCACCCGGCATCTACTTCGGCGTTCCATTTCACGAGTACAACGAATGGGAGGCCATCAACTTCTCCGCCCTCAAGTGGGCACGGGTGTCGATGGCCGACGTCCGTGAGCACCTCGACGAAGCGGAAAAGACTTCGGACCAGATGGCCTTCGGCACGTTGCTTCATGCCGCGATGCTTGAGCCCGAGCGGCTCCCGTCGCTGATGATTCCCCCTCCGCCAAAGCCGAATGGTGAGATCTACAAGACCAGAGACGCTCAAGGCGTCAAGGACTATCAGGCCAAGCACCCGGGCAAGATCATCGCCTGGGATGACGATGTCCAGGCGATCCGCCGCATTCGCGCGAACATGCTGAAGCATCCGGAGATCTCCGCCATGATGGAGCAGCGGATCTCCGGCGGTCGTGACTGCAACGTTGAAGTGAGTTTCACGTGGGTGGACCCCGAGACTGGCGTTCGCTGCAAGGCGCGTGCTGACATGATCATCTGGCCGAAGGGTTCCAAGGCTGGCACGCGCGTTGACTTCAAGTCCTGCGCTGACCCAACTCCCGACGGATTTGCGCGGAGCATCGGGGAGTACGGCTATCACATCCAGGATCACATGCAGGAGGAAGGTCTGCGGATCCTGGGACGGGAGAACGTGCCAGGCCAGTGGTTCGCTATTCAGAACTCCGCACCCTACAAGATCGCCGCGTACTACCCGACGACCGAGGTGGACACGCTGATGCGGGGCTACGCGGCGAAGGAATATCGCGGCGCTCTCAACGACTACGCAATGTGTCTGCGCACCGGTGAATGGCCCGGCCTCCCAACTGGGGTGCGGCCGATCGACCTGCGGGTTTACTACTCGTCGCGCTACACAGGCGGTCCCTCGCACAACTGAATCGAGGGGCGGGCGTGGGTTCCGTCGTGCCGAAGCGACGGTTCTGGCCACGCTTGATGGTTCGAGTCCATCACGCCCCTTTCCGCACTTTCGCGGGAAAGGAACCACACATGAACGATTCGAATACGTTGGCAAAGGTCGCTGACAAGTCAGAAGCGCAGTACGTCGAGATTCAGCAGACCATCGACAGCGCTAAAGAGCTTGCGTTGTCGCAGGTCCCCGCAATCAAGAAGGCCATTGTGATGTCACAGGCCATCCGCATGATCCGCGGATACTTGAGTGACAAGATGATGCTGGACATCATGGAGCTGCAGGACACCCCCTTGGGGTTCCGCACGGACCGCGCTGACGACGGGGGATATCCGCTCAAGACCGTCCGCGATTGCATGCTTGAGGCCCTCGTTCGCGGCGTAATGCCGGTCGGTAACGAGTTCAACATCATCGCCGGACGCACGTACATCACGCGCGAAGGTTTCACGCGCTTGGTCCGCGAGTATCCCGGCCTGTCAGATCTCGTCATGAAGCCTGGTCTTCCCCGTGTCCTGACTGAGGGTGCCGTCGTTCCGTACGACGCCGAGTTTCAACTGAAAGGCGAGAAGAAGAACCTGCATCGCGACATCCCTGTGCGCACCAACAAGGGCCAGGGCGTCGACGCCATCCTTGGCAAGGCAACGCGGAAGATGCTGGCATACATCTACTCGACCGTCACCGGTTCTGATTTCTTCCCCGACGGCGAAGTCGACGAGGATCCGTCGAGCGCTCCCTCGACAACACCGCCGCGCGGGTCAGCGGCCGAGGCCGTCGCCGGCATGATGGCCGAGGTAGCTGAAAAGGCGCAGGCGACTGACAAGTCTCAGGATTCACTTGCGCGAGCACGCGAGATCGCCGCCCAGTACACGCTGCACATCCAACCAGACAAGGACGTTGGGTTCGTCGGATGGACCAAGGAACTTCCTATGTGCATGGCGGATGGCCGCACACAGGAGAAGGCGGAGGCCTCTGCCCGCGAGGCCGCGGCGATTGCAATCGAGGTTGCGCTTTCGAAGGGTGCTCCCTACCCGAAGCCGGGCGACTTCACCACACACGATTTCATGCAGCAGGCCTCCGCCGCGCGGGGTGAGGCAACGCGTGAATCGGTCCAATCGCGCACGACGTCGCCGCTGAGCCCTCGCCCTGGCACGCAGGTCGCCTCCACCAAGTAGCTCTCTCTCCTCCGCACTCGCGCCGTCTACCGGCGGCGCGGGTCGCTTTCTATCCCCGCCTTCCCTGGACGAGCACGATGCCCTCCACCGACAACGACAACGACCAAGTCATTGAAGACCTCGCCGCCGTGATCGCGGAAGCGTTCGACACCCCCGAACACGAGATCGAGATCCAGCGCTGGGGCAAGCTCCGCTATTGGCAGCTGGGTGAGCGTGACCAGGCACGGTGGCGATTGGTGGCTCGGAAGGTCGTGCGCGTCCTGGCCAAGAACGGAATCGATGTGGAGGTCCCTGGGGTCGCCACGGAGGCAAGGAACGCCGCTGGTCCTAGGTCGCTCTTCGACGGGGGGATTCCCGTATGAGCCGCCCCGTCACTGGTCCTCAGCGTGCCATCGAAGCAATCAACGGGTGTGCGAGGCTTGAGCCCAAGCTCCGCCATGTTCTGCTGGCCATGGTGCAGTGGATGGGTTGGGACGACGGGTGCCTCCGGCCGTCACTGCAGTCACTCGGTACCGCTTTGGGTGCCTCCCGAAGCACAGTTATTCGCCGCCTTGCCGAACTTGAACGTGTCGGTGCGATTTCCTTCGTGCGTCGCGGCCAGGGGTACAAGCAGACGCACGTAATCCGCATCGAGCTCGATTGGCTTGAGCAGCAGCAGACCTTGTTCGGTTCCGTCGCGACTGCCGATACCGGGGTATGCATTGGTGTCACAGCTTTGACACCTTATTCGCAACACAAAGGTGTCACACCTGCTCAACAAAGGTGTCAAACCAGATCAACTAAGGTGTCAAAACAGGATTACAAAGGTGTCAGAGCTTTGGCACCTGAACATCCTGAACAGTCAGAACATCCTCAACAACATCAGGCCAAGCCCCACCCAGCCGACGCGGGCGGTATCCGCGAGCATGAAAGCGGAGGAGGCGGAGGCAGCAATCTCTCGCCGGATGAAATCGATGCCATCGTCGAGGCCATCGAACACCTGGGGGTCTGCACCGCGACTGCCTTCGAGCTCTCGCATCTCGAAGGCATGAGCATGACCAAGGTGCGCTACGTCGCCGACCGTCTCAACACGGCGTGCGCGACAGGGCGGATTGTGTATCCCGCCAAACTCGCAGAGAAGTTCCTCCGCACGGGCGAGGAGCACCTCGACGGGTACAAGGCATGGGTTCGCGAAGACAATCGCCGCCTCGCCGCGAGAGCACGCGCTCAGACCCCCACGCAGGATTCTCCGGCGCCGACATCGCCCGCTGTCGCCGAGGCATTCAGAGCGTTGTTGGTTCGCAGGGCCGAACGGTTCGCGGGGTCACACGCGGACCACGCCGCATTCGGCGCGTTCTGCCGTTCGGCTTCGCGCGCCATCGAGAGCAATCGCACACTCGCCACGGGCGCCGTGATCACAACCGAAATCGAGCAGCTCCAGTCTCCGCACTTGGAACTCCGCGTCCTCTCGCTGATGGCCGCCGCCGCGGGAGTCTCCCTGGAAGTGCCCACCGACACGCTGCGCATCGACCGCGGCGAACAAACACAAGGACCACAGAATGTCGCACTATGAGATTCCCGAAGAGATCCTTCAGCAGCACTGGGCCGTGCTTGGCACAACTGGCTGCGGCAAGACCTACACCATCAAGCGTCCCGTTGAGCGCTTGCTCGAGGCTGGACGTCGCGTATGTGTGCTTGACCCGACCGGCGCGTGGTGGGGACTGAAGTCCAACGCCGCCGGCACCGGCCCCGGGTTTCCCGTGGTGGTGTTTGGTGGTCGCCATGCGGATGTCCCTCTCAACGGGAATGACGCGGCTCAAATGGGCGAGGCGATCGCGAGCCTCGCGGCGGAAGTGAACGCGCCGCCGATCGTGGTCGATGTCTCCGAACTCTTGATCGACGAGCAGCGCACGTTCGGCGAGGCCTTCGCCGAAACCGTCTACCGCCGCAATGCGGGCGTCCTGCACCTCGTGATCGATGAGGCCCACACTTTTGGTCCTCAGACGCCGCCCAAGGGTCACGAGCGGATGCTGCACCGCTTCCAGCGTTTGGCGACGGGCGGCCGCGCCCGAGGCATCCGCCTTGTGCTCGCGAGCCAGCGGCCGGCGAAGGTCAACAAGGACCTGCTCGGCATGGCCCAGGCGATGGTGGCGATGAAGGTCGTTGCTCCCCAGGATCGCGAGGCGATTGAGCGATGGGTCGAGGGCCAGGCTGAAGCGAAGGACATCCGCGAGGTCATCCACGGTTTGCCCCGGCTCAAGCGCGGCGAAGGTTGGATCTGGTTTCCCGCGATGGAATTGCTCAAGCGTGTGACGTTCCCGGCCATAACGACGTACGACAGCAGCGCGACGCCGACGGACGATGCTCCGCGCCTGTCCGTGACGACGGCCGCGATCGACATGGACGCGCTTCGGGCAAGGATGACGGTGGCAGTCGCTGAGGCGGAAGCCAACGACCCGGAGAAGTTGCGGGCGCGAGTTGCGGAACTCGAAGCGCGACTGAGCGCGAGCGGCAACTCCGAACCGCTTCCTCGCATCGAATTGCTCCCGCCAGCCATCGACGTCGATGCGATTCGCAGGGAGGCAGCCGCAGAGGCACGCGCGGAGATGGCCACGTTCGTTGGTGGCAAGGCACGGCTTGTGCAGGACGCGTTGCGGATTGCAAGCACCCATCTCGAACAACAGCTCGGCGAACTCGACTCCATCCGGGATGTCGAATCGACCCAGGTAATGAAGTACCACTTGCCCTCCGCCGGGGAAACCCGGCCCGACCTTGGTGGCGCGGATCCGCAGCAGTCCGAGGAAAACGGATCCCAAGTCAGTGCCGCTCGGACGGTCGGTGGGCACCCACGCGGCGGCGGCGCTGGCAATCGGGCCAGCGCCACGGCGGTAAAGGGAGGGGCTGGTTCCCTGTCCGCACCATGTCGCAAGATCCTCAGTGGCCTCGCGTGGTGGAAGATGATCGGCGTCGCAGATCCAACGGTCACGCAAGCCGCATCAATCGCCGGCTACGCGGTGAGCGGAACTTTTAACAACTACCTCAGCCAGCTCAGCACTGCTGGTCTGATCACGCGGGACCGCGGCTCCGTTGCTCTCACCGCACAGGGCCATCACATCGCCGATCGTCCACACGCGCCGCGCACTCTGGCAGCTCTGCATGATCAAGTCATCGCGACGCTCGATCGACCCGCCGCATCAATCCTCGATGCGCTGCTTAAGTATCGAGTCGCGGGCGGCAACAAACCAATCACCGTCGAGAGCTTGGCCAAGGCAACGGGCTACGCCGTCAGCGGCACATTCAACAACTACCTCTCAACACTCAGCTCACGTGGATTCATCGTCCGCGGCCGTGGCCAGGTGACCGCCGCACCGATCCTCTTTCCGGCGGGGCTGAAATGAGCGCCCGCCCACCCAGCGAATGGATTCTTGCTGAACGCATTCTGATGCGACTGCTCGGACTCGCCCGCCCGATGCACCGGTCGGACGCTCATCGCTTCTGTGGTGGGTTCGATCCCGCGACGACTCTACGCATGCTCGTCGCCGAGGGGATCCTCCTGCGCTTCGACGGCGCTGCAACTGGTCCGCGTGAGGCGTCCTGGACGTTCACGCGTGAAGGGCGGTCGATCGCCGAGGCCGTCGAACTCAGGCTGTTCGCTGCGGGACAACTCGACGCCGTCCTCAATCCGACCCATCGCGCAGAAGCGCGGCCGTCGCCGCAGTGCAGATCTTCTGCGCGGGTCGCAAGGCCGCCCCGTTCAACCACTCGCCGAGATCTTCCAGTCCTTCAGGAGCATGCTTCATGCTGACCGTCACGCGCATCAGCAACCACCTGTACCTCGCCATCTACGAACTGGATGGCATCACGGTCGGCTCCTCGGGCTTCAACCCATTGAGCGCATTCGCAGACGCGATGGACGACGCCGCACGCATCATCCAGATCAAACAAGAAATCGCGGCCGAGGAGGCCGCTCGTAACACCGCCGCGCCGATTGGCGTGAGCCAGGAGCCACAGCAATGAGCAAGAAGCCGAAGCCAGCACCCGAGCCAGAACTCAAGGCGATCATCCCTCCGCCGGGCAAGCGGAGAGACCCACTGCCCGTCGGCGAACACGACATCCCGATGGATCGCATCATCGTGAAGCCGGCGGAGAACAGATCGGCTCGGGCGTCGAGCACGACCTCGATCGAGGATCTCGCGAAGTCGATCCAAGCGAACTCGCTCCTGCAGCCCATCGGCGTGCTTGACGAGCCAGAGACGGACCGCTTTGTCCTGGTCTTTGGTGAACGCAGGTTCTTCGCGAAGCGGCTGTTGGGCCACGCGACGATCAGGGCCAACGTCACAAACAAACCTGACATGGTGCAGCAATGGAAAGCAGCGGAGAACATCGACCGCGAAGATCCGTCCGAACTCGACAAGATCATCGCGGTCGGCCGCGTGCTTGACCAGGCGGGCGGCGACATGGTCATCACCGCCCAGCGCATGGGCAAGAGCGTTGCCTGGGTGCGAGATCGTCAGTACGTCCGCAAGCTCCCGCCGAAGGTCCTGTCCTGGCTTGCGGGTGGTTACCTCCCGCTGCCCTACGCGAGGGAACTGGCAAAGGTCTCCGATCCTCGCCGGTGCGAAGACATCGCGCACGACATCATCGGATACCGCGCGCTCGAGTCCAAGACGCCGGGTGTCGGCCTTGAACCGTTCGAGGTCCTGCAGCGGAAAGTTACGGAGTCCATGTACTCGCTCAAGGTGGTCCCATGGCGCCTCGACGTCGCATTCGCTGGTGCGCCCGCGTGCCAGGGATGCCCGAGCAACACCGCGAACGATCCGCAGCTGTTCGAGGGAGCCCCGAAAGAGCACAACCCCGAGGGCAACGTCTGCCGCAATCAGCGGTGCTTCGACAACAAGAAGCGCGTGACGCAGAAGGCGATCGTCGCCGGCGTCGAGAAAGTGGTTGACGCCAAGAAGAAGTCCAAGGACCTCGAAGTCACCAAGACGGGTCTTGGCAATCTGATCCCCAAGATCGTGCGCGATTCCACGTTCGTGCGTCAGGCCCAGAAGGCAGTCGATCCGAAGTCAGCATCAAAGGTTGCCGCCGCGGGCAAGAAGAATGAGCCTCACCCTGACGCCTGGGATCACCCCAAGCAGATCGCCAAGCGCAAGTTCGAGCATGCCTGCTCGAAGTGGGCCCATGCGATCAGCACACAGATCGTCGGGCAGGCATTTACTCCGACGAGGAAAGCGGTGCTTTTGCACCTGACTGAATGCCGCGACATTCGTGACCTGTCGCATTGGAGTCCGGCAGACAGGCAAAAGAGCATCGCAAAGCCGGGATGGCGGAAGCTCCTCTCCGTCGCGGCGAAGCTCGATGACGAGGCACTCAAGGCGGTGATGGAGGACGCGAAGATTGACGCAGTCGATTTCGCACGGTTTTGCGGCATGGTTGACCCGACGGTCGGGGAGACGTTTGCCAAGGCATTCGGCGTCGAGGTCGCGAAGCCAGCACCCAAGTTCGAGGACTTCTGGAGCGACGACAAGAAAGCGTCCGCCAAGTCAGCGAAGGGGAAGGCGGGCAAGGGGAAGAAGCCAGGCAGCAGCAATGACGACGGGGAGGACGAGGAATGAACCCCGTCCGCGAAATGAAGATCACCTCGCTGGCCAACTGGTTCGGATCGAACCGGAGCGGCGGTGAAATGGTCGGCCGTCAACTGGGACGACTGCGCTGGTGTGGTATCCCGTGTGTCGGCGGCGCTGGCGAGATCCCGCATATCGACACAACTGCCGGCCTCGCCAACGACCTGCACTCCCACATCATCAACCTCGCCCGGGTGGTCCGGCATAACGATCAGCGTGGCCGGCTCATCGAACTGCTCGAGTCTCGCCTGTTTCATCCCGTGGAGCTGGCCCAGGCCCAGCAGCGATGCATCGAGCGGGAGGCCGAAGGGGCAACCGGCGGACTCTTTGGCGACGGTTCGGCACCCGTGCTTCTGCGCGAGAACGGCGACGTGGATTGGGCGGCGGACTACTTCGTGGCGTCCTGGATGGGACGCGGCGGCGAGGCCGGTAAGGTCCGCGAGTTCAACCAGAACCTTGCGATCCGCTTCACGTCGTCGGGCGGTGCAAGCAGCACCAGGTTCCGGTCGGCCGTCGAGTCGCTCGAGGCCTGGGGAGCCGCGCTCAAGTTCTGGGAGTTCAGCGCATTTGACGCGCTTGAGTTCCTCGATCGCGTGAAGGACGAGCCGTATCACGGCTTGTATATCGATCTCCCGTGGCCCGATCTGGGCGACGAGTACAAGCACAAGGTGAGCTCGGCGTACCACGGCCGCATCGCCGCAAAGGTGGCGACGTTCAGGAACGTCCGCATCGTCATTCGCTACGGCGCTCATCACCTGATTGAGCGTCTGTACTCCGCTCCCCAGTGGACCTGGCTGCGGCATTCCTCCACGAACCAGCGGGGAAATGACTGCGAGGAAGTTTTGATCATCAACGGGCCAGCGCACGGCGCGGCCGCGAAGTAACACCGCTGGCGCTGGAGCGCACAGCACATCTCTCAAGGAGTTTCATCGGATGAACCCTGACACTGGACAAGTCTACAAGACAACGCAGGAGATCGAACAAGCACGGATGCGCGGCGAGCGGCTCGTACCCGTCAGTGCGGATGCCGCCGCGCATCACCCAAGCGCACAGAAGCTCGCCGCGCGGATGGCAGCCTGGACTGCCCAGATCGCGGCGTTGAAGGCCTCGCACGACCAGGTGGACCTCGAACGGTTCAAAGGCACGGACGTCCCCGCCGGCGGCAATCGCAAAGCACGACGGATGCTCGAAAGCATGCGGCGGCGTGCAGCGAAGAAGGCGAGCCGGTACGCATGAAGACGCTCGACGACATGACAGAGCAGGAGCTCAAGGCGTTGTTCATCGACATCGCAACAGTGGTGAAGGCGAAGCTTCCTGAAGGCACCGGCTTCGTCGTGCTCGCCACACCAATGGGCACCGGTGGCGTTGCTCAGTATGTGTCAAATGTCGATCGCTCATCCGCGTCCAAATGGATGCTGGAGACCGTCGAGCGGTGGGCGCGAAACGCGATCGTTGAACGCTGATATTCACCCTCTCAACCATTCAAGGACAGACACGATGTCAAAGACAGAGATCTCAAACTCACCATTCAGCGCGAGGACCAGCGTGGCCCTCCGCAAGTGCCGCAAGTTCCGGCTCGACCTCAAGAGCGGGCTCGATGACCTCCTCAAGCAACGCAAGGACCTGGAGGGGCAGATTGACGAGATCGGCTATAAGGACAAGGACTCGGATGAGTTCAGGAACCTCGCCGCAGATCTGCTCGTGACCCAGCGGAAGATCGAGCATCATCGCAACGCCATCCAGAAGTACGCGGATCGTGCGGACGAGATCATCGACGAAGATGCACAGGGAACTTTGCACGACGACGACGTCGACATCGACGATCCCAAGTCGCTCTTCGCGCAGATGACCAAGCAGCAGCGGGAGGATGCAAAGGCAAAGCACGAAGAGCGCACAAAGAAGGAAGAGGCTGACAAGCAGCAGGACGTCGACGGCCAGATGCCGCTTGGCGATGTCGCCGAGAAGGACGACTTGGGGTTCTCGCCAGAAGCCATGACGGAACGTGACGCAGAGTTGATCGCGGCCCATCGTGGTCCGGGCAAGAAGGACCCTTCTTGGATCGCCAAGTCCTGGGCGGAGGAACCGATCGCGGACGCGAGCGCCCAGCCGCTCAAGCTCGAAGTGGGCGGCAAGTACATCGATCGCTTTGAAGATGTCAACTTCATCGCCCAGTCCGCCGGCATCGAGAATCCGACTCACCTCATGGTCCTGCTGGTGAAGGCCGCCAAGGAAGGAAAGCAGCTGTCCAGCTACATCGACCTCCGCTTGGCGGCGTTCCTGGTCGACCGTGTGTGCCGACTGCAGCTCATCGAACCCAGCATCGTGGTCCGGGATGCATTGCTTGCCATCGGACGGTCGGGCCTCATCGAGACCGTCCGCCGCATCAGTCCCCTCGCCGCGGCCGTGTACGAGAGCGAGCGGGATCTGGCGGGCAAGGGTGATGGCACCGACAACGCTCCGACTGGTCCGCAGGGTGGATCAGCGAGCCGCACCCGCAAGCGCGACGAAGCCGCGAACCGGAAGGCGGGCACGAAGGCAGCTGCGAAGAAGAAAGCCGGAAAGTCAGCGGGTAAGTCCGCCAAGTCCCGGCGCTAAGTCCACCGGGTCGGTGGCTGGGCGATCGGTGTGATCGCTCGACCGGCCCCGGCGGGTGGCGCGAGCGCTGGGTGGTTCCGGCGCGCGGCGGTTGAAAGCCAACACCCGCCCTTTGTCTCGAAACACACAAACGCAAGGAGGCTCGAATGCTGGTGCTGACACGTGAGAAGGACCAATCAATCAATCTCTACCTCAATGGAGAGAAGAAGCCGAGCATCGTCATCAACGTCGTCGATATCCGCGAGAGGCGGAAAGGCGGCCGGAGAGTTCGCATCGGAATCGAGGCGCCACTGGCGAGCGTGCGCGTCCTGCGGTCGGAACTGGATGAGGCTCATGCTCCCGTGGCTGACACGACCGTTGCCGGTCCGTCCATTCAGGAGGACGCTGCATGAGCGGCTACTGCAGGTGCGGGGTCTATCACGAGGAAGATGACGGGAGACTGTGTTCGAAGTGCCGTGACGTGGTCGAACCTCTCAACCTCAGCTTCGGCGAGCTTGCGGCCGCGAATGACGCACGTGGCTTGGAGTGGAATCCTAAAGGAGTGAAGTTTGGTATCGAGTTCGCGTTGTTGGAACTCTTCGGCGAAGTTGGCGAGCTTGCAAACCAGATAAAGAAACAGATCAGATCCGAGCACGGGCTCGCGGGAGGATCGATTGATCGAGACAATATGCGGCGAGAGCTTGCCGACGTTGTGATCACAGCAGATCTACTGGCCCGCAAGCTGAACATCGATCTTGGATCGGCCGTGGTCGAGAAGTTTAACTTGACCAGTGACAAGCACGGATTCAAGACCCGACTCGGCCCGCGCGAGCATCAGCATCCGGAAGACTCAAGGAATGGTGCGTAATGAAGGACATTGAGAGAGAGCTCGATGAGGCGGCGAGCAAAGCAATCTCTTCGCTCTCGAAGTACAAGTTCGTGATGTTTGGCTACTGGGCTGGCGTCTGGGTCCACCTCAATCGGTTGCTACCGAATCGTCGGCCGAGTCCGTTTCTCCAGTTGGTTCGATGTGCGCGGTCCATCGAGGCGACGACGAAAGGCGGTGCGTGATGCATTCAACCGCAACATTCATCGACGGTCCGGCTGACGGTGGAACTCTGGATGTCGATCGCCCCACGATCATGCTGCGCGTAGCCAGTGGCGGGATTGTGTGCAGGATCCTGAGCAACGACGATTGGCCCGCTCCGGGTGAGGAGGTCCACGCCTACATCATGTGCCAACGCCCAGCGACCGGGTTCTGGGACGGCCGCGATCCAAAGACCAATCGCCGCATCGGTGGCCAGTTTTGGCACGCGACCTATCGGCTGTGCAAGTTGCAGCCCACGGACTTTGAGGGAACGTGGTACGACTGGTGCGAGGCAAATGAGGCTGCGCTGAAGGCCGAGCACGACGCATATCTCACAAAGGCCACGTCATGAACACGAATCATCAACCGTTTCCCCGCATCCCCGTGAAGGGCGAACCTCCGACCCGCTGCCCGACATGCGGCGGGTCAGGCATCGTCAGAACGCAAACCTGTACGAACCAGTTCGGTAATCGCATCCCATTAACGGCCGTCACCAAGCCTTGCCCAACATGCCGAGGAAAGCAATGAGCCACTTCAGCGACTGCCCTTGCTTCAGCCCCGAACCAGCTGCTGGACATGAATGCAATTGCCGCCACCGGTACGTCGTGACGCAGATCCAAGACGACGGCACCGAGTTTCCTTGGGGATGGTGCGATGGATCAGACGGCGGCACGCTCGCCAGGAGTGCCTCGCTTCATCCGTGTACCAACCGAGTTCAGGTCCGCGACAGAATGGATGGCGGACTCGCCAACGAGATCATCCCCGCAAAAAAGGAGACGCGCAATGACGCGCGATCAACAACCGATGGACGCAGATGACTTTCTGGCCAGGTACTCGAAGGTCGCAGGACGATTTGTTTCGCGGACCCCGCCGTCCGTCGCTCCGGATCCTGCTTCGCCGCCAGCCGCGGCATCGAAGCGGGACGAGTCCGCACGCGGCCGCCGGGCGATCAGCGCCGGCAAGGCCTTTGAACAATGGCTCGCGTGGACGCACAAGTACTACCAGCAGCGCCAGATGGCGCAGATCTACAAGGCCGAGGTTCCGACTCAACCCGCGCCTCATCGGCTCATCGCCGATCCGCGTCACTTCGGGATGGTCAGGATCTTCAGTTCCCGCGCGAAGCCCGACTACTACGGAGGCGTGCCATACATCGTCGCCGGCCACGCGGTCAGTGTGCCCATCCAGATGGAGGCAAAGTCCAACGGCGAGCGCCAGCGTGCCCTGCGCATCCGCGCCAAGGGGCAGAAGGAACACGGCGTCAAGGAGTCTCAGCTCGAGATCCTGGTTCAGGACTGGGTGAACTTTGGGATCCTCGGCGTCCTGGTCTGGCTCAACGGTGAGACTCGCCTCATCTTCACGCCCGACGTGCTTGAGGTCGCGCTCAGAGATTGGCGACTCGGAAAGGTCGATCGCCTCAGCGCCGAGGACGCAACCACCTACCCGCGGCGCCACGTTCCCGGGAGCGGGTACATCGAACACTGGCTCGCGCCCGCAATGGCGTGGTGGGATGGGCGCCATCAGACCGGCGGACTCATCCGCTGGGAGCTCGCTCAGTCACCGGCAGAACGCGGCGAACCCGCAGACGCGTGGTCCCAGGGCTTGGGCAAGTCTGCCGCGCGGCCGGGGAATCGGAAGGGCTCGGGCGACAATGCAGCATGAACATCCGCTCCATTCCAATCACCCAGATCAACCCGGCTCCGTACAACCCGCGCGTGCAGCTCAAACCGGGTGATCCTGAATGGGATGCACTCGGCGCATCGATCAAAGAGTTCGGCCTGGTCGAGCCACTCATCTGGAATGAACGCACCGGCAATCTGGTCGGCGGCCATCAACGCCTCGCCTGGCTCAAGCACCGCGGCGACACCCACGCGGACGCGAGTGTGGTGGACCTGGACGATGTCGCCGAGAAGAAACTCAACATCGCCCTCAACAAGATCGCCGGCCGCTGGGACGATCAGAAGCTGGCCGAGCTCCTCGACTCGTTCAACTCAGCACCTGACTTTGATTTCCTCTCCACCGGCTTCACCCGCGCAGAGGCCCAGTCGCTCGTGTCTGATGTCCTGGGGAAAGGCAACGACGAAGCCTTCGACGTTGATGCGGAGATCGATCGCGAGACGCCGCCGATCACACAGCCGGGTGATCTCATCACGCTCGGTGTGCACGATGGTCTGCAGCATCGGCTGCTCTGCGGCGACTCCACGGATCCGGCTCACGTACGCAGGCTAATGGATGGTCAACGCGCTGCGCTCTTCGCCACCGATCCGCCGTACCTCGTTGGCTATGACGGGTCCAACCACCCAAGTCGGCACAGCTGGGGCGAGTCTTATGGCATCACATGGGATGATGCCGATGCAGGCAGCGAACTCTACGACAAGTTCATCGGTGCCGGACTCGCCGAGGCAGCGCGCGACAACGCCGCGGTCTACGTCTGGTATGCAAGCTCCCGGCATTCGCACTTGGAGGCAACGTTCCGCAAGCACAAGCTCCTCCCCCACTGCCAGATCATCTGGGTGAAGAACAAGACCGTGTTCGGCAGAAGCTGGTACGGCTGGGGTCACGAGCCGTGCCTCGTCGGCGCCCAGCAAGACGAGCGGCCCGAGTGGTATCCCGAGCAGCACATTCCCGCGCTGATGGGGTGGAAGGCAGGCAACAAGCCCTCACGCATCACGCGCGAGCACCTCTCGACGGTCTGGGAACTCGACGTCCCCGCAGGCAAGTCGCGCCCGGATCATCCGACGCCCAAACCCATCGAAGTCTTTGAGATCCCAATCCGGCAGCACACCCGCCCAGGCGAGATCTGCTTTGAACCCTTCTCAGGGTCGGGCACGCAGTTCATCGCTGCACAACGATCAGGGCGCCGGTGCTTCGGGCTGGAGATCAGCCCCCGATATTGCGATGTCATCATCCGTCGCTTCATCGCGTTCGCTGGCGAGGACGCCGTTTCGCCCGACGTCGCTGAGCGTTACCGCGTGCCACAGGCCCCGATCGTGGCCGGGGCCTGAAGTGGCTTGACTGGTTCAGTAGTCGCAGGTGATCACGTACCGATGTACCGTACGTCGGTACATTCTTGCCGCGCGAGTCCGGTCAGCGGGCCTTGGCGATGTACAACCCGCGATCGTGTTTGGAAAAGCGGGACGCTTCACCCTTGGTGGCAATCTCGCGGATGATCGCGGCGTTCAGTGTTGCATCGGGAGTCTTACCGCCGGGGCTCTTCCACAATCCCTTGGCCTCCATCTCGGCGACCATCGCCTTGGCACCCATCGGAATCCCTGCCTCGGCCAGGACCTGTGCCGCGGCATCCAGCTGGCTCACGCGCTTGGGCTTGGGTTCAGCCGCGGGCTTGCGCACCCGCTTGGGCTTCTCACCACCCTGCGGCGGAGTGACGCTCGCCGGAACTTCACCCTCCGTTCCTGGAGCCGATGTACCGACCGCCGCCAACGGTTCGGCCTGGGCATCCGGCGACGTCGCGGCGGGTTGATGTTCGTTCTCCGCCGGACCGACCAGCTGGCTCTCACCGGCCGCATCCGCCGCGTCCGTCATTCCAAGCGTGGCAGGTGAAGCATCGGGTGCATTCTCAAGTCCATCGACCGGCGCGTCCACCGGCGCTGGCGTGTCGCCGTGCAGTGTCGCTTGCGGATCCTCCCGTTGGCCGACCAACTCACCATCCTGTTCGGCCGCGTCCAGCTTCTTGAGACGCTCTGCAATCTCCGCACGCGCCTTGCGGGTCAGACTGTCCGTCGGCCCTGACGCGGCCTGGCGTCCGGCCGCATGCTTGCCGCTGGGCTTGCTCGCGCCCTTCCCGCCCTTGGACCCGCCGAGAGACCCGCCCTTCGAACCACTCTTCGAACCGCTCTTGGACTTCGACATGATCTTGCTCCAAATGCCCCGCCACAATCGGTCGGGGGAATCGCTCGGGCGGGCGGTCAAGCCCATACGAGCGCGGTTCAGCAGCGGCCTTCGCGTTCGATGTTGAACCAAGTCCTCGCGTCCTTCAGCAACCGTTCTGGCGACTCGCCTCGGGCCGCGACCCAGTGGAGCACTTCGGTCACAAGGTCGAGCGCGTCGCCGTCGTCAGGCAGGTACCGCCGCTTCACGTAGGCGTCGACGGCCGCCCCACCGCTCGCAGCTCGCTTGAGGTTGTCGCGCGTCTCTTTCCATTTCGTCGTCTTGGCTGCCATGGGTTTCTCCTAGGTTCGGGGGGAATCGCCGCGCGTCACCTGTCGGTGACACCGGCGCTGGTGTCAGGGGTAAGCCAGCCGCGCCAATGCCTTCGTGAAGATCCGCGTGATCAGCCGTGCGACCGGGGTGCTCGGCTCGGTACTCCAGCCCCGGTCAAACTCCGCGACGATCTGGTCGCCGTGGATCTGTCGCAGCTGCAACTTGGAGATCCGGCTCTTCTCCAGCTCGTAGGACTCGGACTCGGCATGCTCCCGGAACACCAAAGCCTCGAAGGAATGCCCCGCGATCGTCCCGGTGACCCACCGACCCGGTGCCTGGCGGGGTGTGATCCGTTCGATCTCGAATGTCTTGATGGCCTCTCCCATCGCTTCCTCATCCTGCTGGGTGTCCTGCAACTCGACTGGCTGGGTTCTCACGGTGAACTCCTCATGCCGCCCGGCGCGGGCGGTAAAGCCGTCCCCTCCCTTCTCAGGGAAGGGAGGCTGCCTCAGCATCCTGCAACCCGATCAATCTCATCGCAGAAGGCCGCGAGCATTGAGTTCGTCGCATCCGCTTCGCGCGTCTTGCTGGCCCCGTACACAAACCGCGCCGCGTTGAGGGACTTGGCAAACCGCACCTCTCTGGTGTCGCTCCGGTCGATCTCGCACAGGATCTCGTGGTCGTTCACCACCAGAGCCCCGCTAAAGGTCCGGGTGATCTCGATGTCCCCGTGCTTCCCGTGAATCGTCATTGCCTTGATCATCATCGCTGTGTCTCCGTGTGGTTCTCTGTCGCCGGTGTGTTTGCCGGTGACACATACATCCGCGAAAACCAGCGTTTTTCAAGCGAAAGAGACACGTTTTTTGTGCTAAGAATGAGGGCCGGTAAACGGCCGGGCCAGCGACCCGCCACGATCGGCCACGGCGCTGCGGTCCTCTGGTCGGCCCACGGGTCCAGAATCTCTCAACGTCCCGTCACGCGCGGCCAACGCTCGCCCTGGTCGTTACCGTCGGCGCGGACCCACCTGCGCTGAACCTTGAAACCGAGCGGCGCTGAAGTCGCACGGGTCCCCCTCCGATGGCGTCCGCATGGCCAAGCAACCACAACCCGAGCCGCGCGACATCGCGGAAATGCTTTCCCTCACCGCCGCCGGAAAGCTCCGCGGATCCGAGATCTCCGATGATGACCTCGGCCGTCTGGTCGACCACCTCCTCATCGAAGGGATGTCGCGGCCCGAGATCACCAAGCAGCTCCAGATCACGGACACGAAGCTCGACAAGGCTTACCTTCACGTCCGCGAGCGGCGAGCGTTGCGGGCAAGCGCCAACGATGTCGCCATCCTCGCCGGAGACATCCTCACCGCCGCTCAGCGCGGCGCGGAGCGCATGCGGGTCCACGCTCGGGGTCGAGGCGTCTCCGCTGCGGCCAAGATCGAGACCGAGAAACAGGCCGCAATGCTCCTCATCGAGGCAGTGAAGACCCTTCAAAGCCTCGGTTCGCTGCCGATCGCGGGCAAACCCAAGCCCGGAACGCACGTCAGACGTGACTATTGATCCGGCCCACTGGAGCAAACTTGACTCATCCGCCGATCCGTATGCGGTATATTTCCTGGTATGCGCACAGGATCATGCGGAGTCACGTTCATGGGGAAGGCCAAAGCCAGGAAGGCTGTACGTCGCCGCCCACCCGAGCGTCAACCGGGAGCGGCGGCACCGCCGCCACCGCAGGGCAGCAAGAATGCCGACCTGTCGGTCCTCCACTGCCTTGACCTGCTGCGCAATGGCGAGCACATGACCATGAACCAACTCGCCGTGGTCCTCGGTGGCGATGATCGCCGGCTTGAGCGCATCCAACGCACCGCGTTGAACAAGATCATTGACGCCCTTCCCGAGGAACTCACCGAGTTGATCCGGACCCGTACTGGCTCGTGATCGGGGAATGCATAGTCAGCGGCCTTAACATGCCTCGCCCGATCTTTTCGACACGCGCGCGTGCGCGTGAGGGTTCCCGTGCCGACGTCGAGGACATGCCGTGAGCACGCCGGGTGTCACCGATGCAAGCGGCACGCCGTCGCCTGATGGTGTGAAACCCAAGCGCGGCCGCCCGGTCACATCCGTTACCGATCAGGCAATCGCGATCGCGGCCGATGGCCTCGCCAGGCGAAAGCACAAACATCAGATCATCGCGGAGATCGAGGCCGCGCTCAAGCATCCCATCGGCCGCAAGCAGCGCGAGCAGATCCTGACCCTCGGCCGCGCGGTCATCATCAACCGCGAGTCGCGTGACCCGGATGAGGAGCGGTGCCAGGCCATCGCCCTGTACGAGTCAATCATCCGTGACGCCGAGGCCGACCCGCGCGACCGCATCAAGGCCCAGGAGCGGCTCGATCGCATCTACGGGATCGAGGCAAAGTTCGGGCCGCAAGAACGGCAGCGCTTGATCGGACAGGAGGCCCAGGAGTTCGGTACCCAGATCGGTGCGATCGTCCTGAAGTACTTGCCTGAAGACCAACGAGAAGCGTGCCTTCGCGAACTGGAAGCGTGGCTCGCGGGGTGGATGCGGGAACATGGTGCGTTGCCGGAGGTCAAGCCGTGATGCGCACTCCCGAGGAAGCGCGGAACGTGCAGCTGATGTTCGCAGCACTGCGGCGGACCTTCACGGCGCTCGATGCCGCCGACATGGGCACGCCGTTCGAACGGTTCGCTGCCGAGCGCATCACGATCAAGACCAAGGGTTCGCCTCCGCGATTGGTGAAGCTTGCATTCAACCCGGTTCAACGACACTACCTCGCCCAGAAGGCCGCGGCGGTTGGGGCGGGAAAGAAGCCCTGGTATCTGGTCCTCAAGTATCGCCAGGGCGGCATCACAACTTGCGAGCAGGCCCACTCTTACTGGCTGAGTGTGACCCGCCGCAATCAACGGATCATGACGCTCGCTCAGACCGACCCGAAGACGCGCGAGATCTTCGAGATGGTCGAGCTGATGTATCGCAGCGACGGCACGGCGCCGGAGCGCGAGGGCACGGGCAAGTCCAAGACGCTCCTCTACCCAACGCTCAACAGCGTCTTCCTGCTTTCGACCGCCGGAAGTAAGGCCGGCGGCCGTGGCGGCACATACCAGAAGGTCCACTGGTCGGAGGTGGCACACTCATGCACCGGGCCCGGGAAGATCGGCAAGCAGCGGGAACTCCTCACCGGATTGATGGACGCCACCGAGAACGGCGAACTGGTCCTGGAGACGACGGCCAACGGATCCGAACTCTTCCGCGAGAAGTACATCGAGGCAAAGCATGGCGGCAACAGCTTCACCGCGATCTTCCTCCCGTGGTTTATCGATCCGACGAATACTGACCCTGTGGCGCCCGACGAGGCTGAGCAGATCCTCTCATCGCTCAGTTCGCGAGAGGCGGACCTGGTGCGGATGCACCGCCTCAGCTCCAGCCAGATCAAATGGCGCCGCCGCAAGGTCGCGGACCTCGGACCGCTCTTCGCCCAGGAACACCCCGAGGACGACGAATCCTGCTTCCTTGTCACGGGGTCCAGCTACTTCCCCGTTGCTCGAGTGCTCGCGTTGCTCGAGGCTCTGCCCGATCCGTTCCCCGGTGCGACGGTGCGCGAACTCCCCGGCGGCGGAATCGAGACGATCTGGGCCGCTCCGGAGCCTGGTCAGACCTATTCCGCTGGAGCCGACACCTCGGAAGGCGTTGCGGGATCCGACCCGAACGGCGTTGGCATCATCAACGATTCGACGGGTGAGCAGGTGGCAGATATCCACGGTTGCTTCACACCCCGCGAACTCGCAGACCACGCGGTTCGTCTGTGCCGCCGGTACAACGATGCTCTGCTCGGCGTCGAACGCAACAACCACGGCCATGCGGTTCTGCAGAAGGTGCAGGACCTCGGATACGTGCGCGAAGGAATCGAGCTCTACTACGAACGAGGCAGCGCCGGATGGGTCACCGATCCGGTATCTCGTCCGGTACTGATCAACGATCTGTCGAACGCATGCTTTCCGCTTGATGGCGAGCGAGGGATGACCGTCCGCGATCGAGGCCTCCTCCGCGAGATGCTCACCTTTAACCGGCAGTCCGCTGGCAAGTACGCGGCCGACGCTGGGTCGCACGATGACCGCGTCATGAAGTGGGCGATCGCCTGGCAGATGCGCAAGCAGCCGCGCATGCGGGCCGCTCGTTGGATCGGCGGCGGGGAGTGACGACACCAACGGGTAGGGTTCGACATGAACCAAGCCCCTCCCTCTACCGCGATCGAACCTCAGAAAGACACCGACGTGAACGCGTCCGCATTCGTGCGGATCCCCGGCACCGAAAACTACGCGCTCCGCGATGACATCGCGACAACGCCAGAGTGCATCCGCGCGGGGAAGCTCGCCTGGAATTACCGCATCGGGAGCCTGCCCGAAGTCCAAGCGCTGAACGCAGGCGACCGCGTCATCGACGTCGGTGCGTTCATCGGTGATACCGCAGCTCACTTCCAGGAACGCGGCGCTCGCGTCCTCGCGTTCGAGCCACAGGCCGACGCCGCCGCTTGCTTCCGAATCAACTTCAGATCCTTCGTCGAGAACGGCCACTGGTGTTTCGTCGATCATCCCGCCGGCGACGGCCGTTACGTCACCCTCAGCGATGGCAAGGGCGGGAACATGGGCGCCCGATTCTGCATGCCCGTGACCAAGCCGGGCGAGGGCGACATTTCGACCTTCCGAATCGATGACATCATTCTTCCTGCGAAGGAACCCATCCGCCTCATCAAGATCGACGCGGAGGGAATGGAGCCATGCGTCCTGGACGGAGCTCGCGGAGTCATCGAGCGTGACTCCCCGACGGTGCTGGTCGAAGTGAATCTCCCCATGCTCGCTTATCAGGGCGGCTGGCGTGCCGAGGACATCCTCTCTCGCCTGCCCGGGTATCAGGTCCGCGAGTACTACCGCTACGACGACCGCCAATGGGACTGGGTCTGCACCCGGAGATGAGCCATGGACGCCGGCAGCGACCTTGAGCGATTGCTCGAGCGGGCCCAGTCGCTGCTGGATGACGCCGAGGATGCGTCGCGTCGATGGCACTTCGACGCCGCGCATCGACTGATCAAGCGGGCCGAACAACACATCGATTCTGCGGCGCGTCTGCTCGCCGCCACGCAAACCCTGGAGCCCCTCAATGCCCCACCAGATCCGCGAGATCCGTTACTGCATCGCCGGCTACACCCCGCGCGACCAAGACGAGTCTGAGCGCTTCGCGTTCGCTGACAACCAGCGAATGCGGCTGACCCAGCACGATACCTCTGTCGCCCTTTGGGACTTGGGCCTGGACGCGGGTGCCAACACGCCGGACGGAAAGCCTCCGTTCATCGCAGATGTCCTCAACTGCGCCGAGCAAGTCAGCAGGTCATTGCCTGACGACATCATCGTCTACGCCAACGTCGACGTCGCTCCGGTGATTGAGGCCGGCTCGGTGATCAGAGCCGCGGTGCAGAAGTTCGGGTGCTACTTCTCCCCGAGGGTGGACGTGCAGGCGTTCACGCCGCTTCGGCTTTCGGATCTCCCCCGGTTTGGCACCTACTGCGGCGCCGACCTGTTCGCATTCACGCGGGAGTGGTGGCATCACAACCTGGAGTTGATCCCCAACCTGCACGTCGGGTTCGAAGGGTGGGACTTCGTCCTCAAGGTCTTGATGCTCCGCTCCGGGTTTGACGCAGGTGCGTTCCCACCGGTGCTGTATCACCAGCGGCATCGTCCGCGCTGGGAGGAGAGCATCCTTACCCACCCGTGCCAAGTCCACAACCGAACCGTGGCGTACGCCTGGGCCGAGGCGCAGGGGCTACGGGAATACATCAACGTCAACCCACCATACCTCTTCGGTGAAACGCCGGCCACGATGGGAGCCAACCGATGAAGCGCAAGCACGCATTCGTTCAGCTCGGCCGGTTCGGCGACATCCTGAACATGCTCCCGCTCGCCTGGGCGACACAGCGGGAGTTTGGAGAAAATCCGATCGTCGTCACGCGCCGCGAGTACGCGTCCCTCTTTGAGGCCGTGTCTTACGCCGACGTGCATGCCGTTGATGTCCCGCTCACCAAGGTCAGCACCGCCGTCGAGATCGCAAGCGGCTTGGCTGACCAGGTCCACGTCACTCAGGTGTACGGCGACAACAACACCGACCGCAAGTGCGGCTCATTCTGCCTGGACTCGTGGCGCCTTGCCGTCGACAACAACGAGAAGTTCGCCTGGGGATCCTTCCCGCTGGTGCTTGACCGCCGCAATCTGGAGCGGGAGCGACAACTCGCAGAGCGCACGGTGGTCGGCGTCTCGCCGTCAGATCCCACGGTGCTCTTCTTCACCGAGGGAACGTCATCGCCGGCGCCTGAGCTCTCAAAAACCATGCACGATGCCGCATGCCTGATCGGCGACCGCATCAATCCCGTGGGTGTAGGGCCGTTCGCGGCCGAACGCATCCAGGACCTTTGCGGTTTGATGGAGCGAGCGGCGCTCGTTGTGTCGATCGACTCGGCACCTCTGCACCTGACCGCCGCGACACTGACTCCCACCATCGGCCTTGTCACCGACGGGCCGACACTCTGGCACGGGTGCGCGCCCAAGCCGCACTGGGAGGCGTCGGTGCGGTATGGCCAGATCGCGGGCAAACCGGAACTGCTGGCACAGATGATCCTCGACGCGCTCGCGCGGCAGCGTGCGAAATCCTGAAGGCCGCGAATGACGGGGATTCATCTGCCGACCGTTACCATGACTTCGAGGTTCGGGGAACGCGGAGTCTTTGCCCATGAAGCGCGCGTTCTGCCTTGTCGTCGCCGCGGCCGCGGTTGCCATCGCCGCCGGGTGTGAGTCTTGGTTCACCGTCGAATCCCCCGTCAGCGGGAAGCGTGTCACGTCCACCGGCCTGAAGCTCGAGCAACTGGAGGCGGATCGGCAGGCCGCAGCCGACCTCGCGAAAGAGCAGGCCGCCGCGAAGGCCAAACTGTCGGCCGAGGAACGCGCCGCCCAGGAAGCACGCGACAAGGCAACGGCCGCCGCCAAGAAGCGCAAGCGTCTGCTCGACAACGAACTGGCCAAGCTCGACGCGGAGACACGGCAGAAGGTCGCCGAGCTCACGGCGCGGGTGGACGCGGAATCCGATGACGACGAGATCTCGCTCCGCACCGCCCTCGCGTCGATCGATGCCAAGCAGGCTGAGATCAGTGCCGGGTGGAACCAGTTCACGGCCGACCTCGCCGCCCGTGCCAAGATCACCGAGGGACGCATCCAGGCGGCTCAAGCATCGATCGCGGAACAAAAGGCGTGGACGTCCACCATCACTGGTGCCGTGTTCGGCGAGAACGGAAGCGGCGGACTTCTCCCACTGCTCATTGGCGGCCTCGGTCTGACTGGTGCCGCAGGCGCTTCGGTCCTGGCTGTCGCCAAGCACTTCACCGCCAAGGCCCAGGAAGCCCGGGCAGACGACGCTGAGGAACTCGCCACGACCAAGGACAAGGCCGCGCGTTCGATCGTCAACCTGGTCGACCGCGCGCGGCAGGTACCGGAAGTGGCGAGTGCAATGAAGGCACTCAAGCCCGAACTGCAGCTGCTGCTCACGCCCGAGGCCCGCGCCATCGTGGCCGACGAGCGTCTCACCTGATCAGCGTTTCGTTTCACGGATCGGCACCGCCGTATCGAAATCGGGGCCAGATGTTTCGGTAAACGCCAGGAGTGTTTCGCAATGCCTCATGATCGCAACGGAAACAAGGTCAAGGTCGGCTCAGTCGTCAAGCACAAGCACAACCCCGACGACAGCGTCACGCGTATCGGCACTGTGCGACGTGTCGCAGAAGGCGTGGCATCGTGCAATGCTGACATCGATGTCGCAGTCGAAATCTCCGACGGACGTGACGAAGAAGGCAGCGCCCGAATCGTTACAAAGCACGCCGGCCTTTACAACACAACCGTGACTTGCTCGGACTGCGAAATCGTCGCCTGAGGTCCACATGAGCCGCCGCGCGGGCACGGTCAGCATCGTCGGTGCAGGTTTGTCCGGGAGCACTCTCATGGCTTTGGCGATGTGGTTGATGACGGCTGGCGAGGCTGACTCGATGCCACCTGCGCAGGTGCTCAAGCTCGTCTCGGAGGTCGGCACCTTCCTCGCCTTCCTGCTCCTGGTCACCGTACTGGTGATCTGGGCCGTGCCCCGCATCGCGGCCGCGATGAAGCTCATTGGCGACGCTTTCGAGCGATCACAAGTCGCCGCGCGTGACCAAGTCGAGCGTCAGGCAACCGCACACCGTGAGCAGACCGAGCGCATCGTCTCGCAGTTCGCTGAGCACACCAAGAACGTCTTTTCGCAGTTTGTCGAGGAATCGCGTCTGCAGCGTGAGGAGTTCCGCGAGGAACTTCGACGCGACCGCCAGGAACACACCAAGGCCATTTCGCAGCTCACGGATGCCATCCGGGATCTTGAGCAGCGGTTCACGCCCAACCAGGACAACTGATCATGGCAACCGTCACGTCAACAAAGACGAACCCCTCCAGCCGGGTGAACACCGACAACGCGAGCAGCCCTCGTTCCTGGCAGACTCCGGGCACGTTCCCGACTGCGACGGCGTCGAGTGGATCGGGCGCAACAGATTTCCTCGACCTCACCAACTTTGGGTTCAGCCTTCCCGCCGGCTCAATCGTTCGATCAGTGCGGGTGACACTCGGACTTTCGCAGTCGGGCGCCTCGGGCACGGTCGACAGTGATGTCCATCTGCTGAAGAACGGGTCACCGATCGGCACCAACAAGGCCGTGGGCAACAACCTCAACCCGACCACATCGACAGACAAGATCTTCGGTGACCTTCTCTCAGATCTCTGGGGCACGACGTGGACATGGCGAGATATCAACAGCACATCGTTTGGTGTGCGGTTCGCCGCGTACGTGACCAATGCGGGCCAGCAGGCACGGGTTCACTCCGTGACGGTTGAGGTGGTCTACGACGAGCCTGCCGCTTATCCATCGCTTCCGATCCGTTCGAAGGTCGCTGCGGCAACCAGCTACGTCGCGGACGGCTTCTACGTTCCATTCAATCCGGACACTGTCTTTGACGGGTCTGTGAACGTGCTTGGCGGCTTCCTGAATCCCGTCGCGGTCGCCGACATTGACGGCAACAACCTGGACGGCGGAGTGTTCGCTGGCTTTGCGCTTGGCCTTCCCGATGACGCCATCATCCGCGGAGTGGTATTTCGCTTCTACGGCGGCGGCGTCAATCTCGCCGCGTCTGTCTGTGCCGCGAACCTCACCGGCGGCCTCTACCCGACTGCCGACATCAAATCGCTCGACATCCCGGCGACATTGGACCTGGCAGCAATGACCAAGGCCCTCAACGTCGTGACGCTGGGCGGATCCTCAGACCTGTGGGGCCACGGACCATACGAACTCACGAAGGCGGCGATCGCCGACGCAAGCTTCGGCCTGCAGATCGATGGCACCGTCGTCGGCGACGTGGGTGCGTTGTGCGGATGCGCCGGCGTCGAACTTGAAGTCTTCTACCAGTCGCAGTCCGAAGTGGTCGCGCCTGCGGGAGCATCTGGTCGCGCCGCACGTCACCGATTGCCCACGACCGCCGAGAAGCTGGCCTGGTTGCGTCATGAGCTCGAGATGGAAGCCGTTTCAACACAAGGGGCTTAAGCCGTGACGCAGTCGCAGGTCATCACGCCGACGCCGATCCCGGCCCAGCAGCGGTTCGCGCCGTCGCCGTCAACACCAGTGTGCCACCTCTGGAACGACGTCGACAGCGCGGGGTCACTCGGAACCAGCGACCCACTGCGAACCGATCCGTCGGTGAACTTCTTTCACTTCACCAACTCCAAATACACCAACGGGTCGGGGAACACGCCGCTCGGATACCCCTCGGTAACGGCACCGCAGCCGACCAACTACCCCGCAACAGATGCGGAGTTGCAGGCGATCGCAGAAGCCATGGCGGTCAACCACGCCCAGCGTCTGCACTTCTACGGGTACATCCGAGGCGTCGGCGCATACTCGGGTGGCTCGCGCGGTGGTTCGGTCTTCACGCAGGGTTGGGGCGTCTTCGACAACACGCCGTCTGGCAGTTCGCTCACGGCGTTCGCCCATCCCGCTGACGGGGTCAGCAACAGCAGCCCGGTCCAGCAGGACTACAAGCAGCCGACGTGGATCCCGATCACGGACGCCGACGACATCCCGATGGGCCGGTTCAACCCGTACAACGCCAACGCGCTGACAGCCAACAAGAAGTTCGGCCAGTGGTTCGCGGCGAAGCTCAAGCAGCAGTGCGATTCGTTCAGCGTGCCGAGCGGCCTTGGCGGCGGAACCGTGCAGCTGCAATATCCCGAAGCCTTGATGTGGGACTCGGAGTGTTACAACGACATCCGCACGTTTCACTCGGTGCGCTACGACGTCACTCTGCCCGGCTTCAGGCGTCTCGGCGACTTTCGGAACCTGAAAGCCGCGAAGACCGAGGCCGGTTCGACGACGACGCGCTACACCACCGAAACCGTCTACACCGATCCGACAACCGGAACGGCGATGACGCTGGAAGCATGGCGGGCCTCGCTCGTGTCGCGCGGAATATGGGCCTGGTCAAACGACATCCTGCCTGACGCGCTCTTCAACCTGGCTGGTACTGAGCAGCTCGACGTGCTCGGCCGCGAGGTGGTACGGCTCTACATCAACGCGACTCAGCACCTCATCAAGGAGACGCTTGCCGATCCGTTCGCCGCCGCCGGCATGCCCGTCGCGTGGGGCGACTACGACCACGTCAAGGTCAAACCCGGCGCCATCTACGACTACGGGAACTACGACCACGGCATGCCGGAGATCCTCGGTGGCATCTCGATGCCGGTGCTCTATGCCAATGGCCACTTGCCGCGCAACGAAGCGTCGGCCGAGCTCAACCTTGAGCAGGCCCGCGCGAGGATCCGTTCGTGCGATCGGTCCAAACGCATCATCCCGTGGATCGGTGCTCAGCAGATCGAGTACACCGACGAGACGAAGTTCGAGTCTGGCGACGACGCGTACTTGCTCGAGGTTCTAAAGGCCTGCTGGGACGAGGGTGTGTACGAGTATGCAATCTGGGGTGCTCTGCCTGGCTATGGCAATTGGGACAGCACTCGCTTCCTCGCGGTCTGGCGCCAGTTCCAATCTTGGGCGTCATCTCGCGCGGCGCAGGTTGTGGATCGGCCGAACAACACGGCCAAGCCTGACATCCGCACGTCGCAGATCAAGATCCCCGCTCGCTTCGGCACTCAGTCCCCTCCCATGCGCGCGACCATCGCCGCGTACATCCACGACATGCTGTGAGGTCCTCCCGTGCTTGTCCTCATGCCATACTGCGACGCGGATCGGCAGCTTGCCGACCGCCTCTACTCCGTCACCAAGACTGCGTGCGAGTTGGGCGATCGGCGCCAGCGGCACAAGCTCGTGCGCGTCTACTGCGGCCCTGACGGCATCGTCGAGCCTTTCCACTTCGGCGTGCGCCCAAACGCCGGCCCGTACACCTGCGGCCAGATGGTTTGTGGTATCGCGGACTGGCTCCCGGTTGGTTGCCCGTTCCTCTGGCTGGAGCCGGATTGCTGTCCGACTCGGGCGACGTTTCTCGACGAGATCGAGGATCTGTTTGACCTCCGCGTGCAAGACCAACCAGAACTCTGCCTGTTCGGTCACGATAAGCGCGACATGGTCCTGTCATTTCGATTCGTGAACGGCGCGTGCGTCTACCGCACGACGCCGACCCTGCTTGCCGCCCTGCGCGAGATCACCTACGCCAAACCGCACGACCAGCAGCTGGGCGAGTTGCTGATGGCTGATGACCAGGGCGGCGCGTTTCACCGTGACACGAATCTCATCCGTTGCATTTGGGGGTGGCAGTCCGAGCCGTACCTCGAAGATCTCCGCTACGACGTTACCAAGGCGCTGCATGCCTTCCCGAACGCGGCTCTCATTCACGGCGACAAGTCTGGCGCGCTGCTTCGCGCAGTATGGGGTGACGCATGATCGTGGTGATTCCCAGCTGGATGGGTGACTTCGCCATGGCGCACGAGCTGGCGAACCTCGCGGGCCAGTGCGCGGGCGATCATTCGATCCTCCGCTACCACCGCCAGGACGACGGGTATGTCGTTCAATGCAAGGACGACGACGGACCCGAGATCACTGTGGGCAAGGCTTGGTCTGGGGGATGGCCCAGGTCGTGCACGAGCATGTTCAAACTCATCATGCGTGACATGCCCGTGAATTCTCCGGTGCTTTGGCTGGAGCCTGACGCCGTTCTCACGCGGCCGTCGGCATTGAACGAGCTTGACGAATTGTGCCAGTCGCGGAAGCCGTTCGACCTCAAGCGGTGTGTCTTCGGGCACTGGAAGGTGCCGGGATTCACGCCCGACGCGCCGGTCGAGCATTACAGCGGCTGCTCGGTGTACGTCACGACGCCTGAGCTCCTTGACGCGGTCGAGCGCGTGAACCCGAACAAGTCCTGGGACCTGGAGCTGTTCAACCGCCGCAAACTCCCGGTGCACCGCGGCTATCCGACATCGCTCATCCGCTGCCTGTGGCACCGCGACGGACCGCCCATCGAGCCCGACGTCTTGGAGAAGTATCCGGAGGCCTGCGTGATCCACGGTGATAAACGCGGAGTGTTGCTCCGAGCGGTTCAAGATCGATTCCGCCAGGAGACCAAGAAGTGAACGACTCAAGCAAGATGCCGGTTCTGCTCGGTCCGGACGGTCAGCCATGGCGTGAATCGGTGGACACCACTCGCTCGTCTGCGCCTGTCACGGTTCGGTTCAAATCCATTGGGCAGTTCTATGAGGCGATCCAAAGCCTCGGCATGCCGCCGACGTCGCGGGCGCTCAACCCGTTCAAGACTCATGCCTGGGTGTACGCGGCCGCGTCGGCGATCGCCAAGAACATCTCGCAGGCGTCCTTCGGGATCTACCAGGAAACCGACGGCGAGCTGCAGCGCCGCAAGCAGGCGGTGCTTCGGTCTGGTCGGCAGTGGACTGGTCCGCAGCGTGGGCACAAACGCACGGCCGTCACAAGGCACCTGAACCGCGCTTGCCGGAAGTCGGGCGTGAATCCCACCGGCGTTGAGCGCTTCACGGATCACCCACTGACAGCCGCGATGTCGCGCCCGAACCCGTACATCCAAGGTTCGGCGATGCTCTGGTATGCCACCATCGTTATCTGGGTGGCGAAGGGCGAGTGTGCCTGGCTGCTGACTGGTGAGGGCGGGGCACGGCTCGGTCCGGCGGAGATCCCTTCTCAGATCTGGCCCGTGCCACCCGAGTGCCTGGAACCAATCGTGGCGGGGTCCACGCTGGTCGGGTGGCGGTACAACCCGCGGCGCGGAATGCTCGGCTCGGCGGTGTCTCAGTCGCTCACGCTCGCCGAAGTCGTCCAGTTGAAGTTCTACAACCCCGACGATCCGCTCCGCGGCTTGGCGCCGATCGCGGCCGCCATGGCGGGCATCGAACTCGACATGCTGTCGATGCGTTGGAATCGATCGACGCTCATCAACGGCGCCAATCCTGGCGGCATCGTCTTTGATCGCCGCACCGGTGGCACGTTCAAAGACACGAAGGAACGTCAGAAGTTCGAAGCCGACATCAACGAGCGGCACTCGGGCCCAGAGAACGTGAACCGCATGCTGGTGCTTGATGGGTTCTTCGACTACCAGCAGACCGGCATGACGCCCAAGGACATGGAACATGGCCGCATGCGGGAATGGGACCGCGATGAAGTACTCGCCACCCTCAGCGTCCCAAAGTCGGTGCTGAGCATCAACGACGGATTGCCCTACGCCAGCGCCATCAGCCAGGACTTCAACTTCTGGGACAAGTGCCTCTTCCCCATCGTCCGCCTCGCGGAGGACATCTTCGACGAGACGCTGCTCAACGAGGAACCGGATTCCATAGTCGGCATGTTCGACACGTCCACGGTTCAGGCCCTCCGCGCTGGCGTCTCCGACAAGATCGCCACCGCGCGCAGCATGTGCGGGACCGAACTGCATGCACCGCCGCGCGTGGCATATGACGTGGTGGGCCTCGACGTCCCGGCGTACGACGGCGACGACGTTGCGTTGGTGTCGCCGATGGTCGTTCCGAGTGAGTCGATCCTGGACGGCGGGTCCGATGTCTCCGGCACGAAGCCAACGGCGAATCCGGGTGAGGATCCGCAAGATCCCGCCGCGGCAAACACCGACCCGTCCGCGGAGCCTGGCTCGGATCCGTCCCAACCGTCGCCCGATGCAACTGATCCGCCGAAACAAAGCAAACCCACTCCGTCGGCCGGCCTGCGCCGTCTCGCCACGTCACTCACTTCCGAGATCCGGCGCGCCCGTTCTGACCGCTACTGGGGCGAGCTGCAGGAAAAGGTCTGCGTCCCGATGGAGCGGGTCTACGTCCCCGTCTGGAGGCGATGGGTGCGCGGCGAAAGCGACGTGCAGTTGCAGCGGTTTGACGCCGCGACGAGGCGACTCAAGATGACGTCGGCTGGCGTCGTCATCCGCGCAACGTCCGACGACGACAAGCGAGCCGAGGCCGAGAAGTACTCCGACGAGATCATCGTTCCCACAAACGACATGACCAACCGCCTGGCCAGGTCGATCCGCCCGACATACGTCGCGTCACTCGAGAACGTGTACGCGTTCACGGCCGCCAATGACTTCGCCGGAGTGACGGTGTTCGAGTTCGACGATCCTCCACTCATGAACTGGCTCGACGTGTATCAGCGCCGGTTCGTGGGCCAGGTGTCAACGACCATTCAGAAGAATCTGCGGTCCTCACTGGTGGAGGGATTCCTGGCGGGTGAGACGCGTGCCGAACTTCGGCAGCGCGTGTCGCACGTGTATGACGTCTCCGCGTCCTCGGCCAAGTCTCTGTCGGTGGCCCGGACCGAGGCGGGTGCATTCGCGAACGGTGGCCGCGACGTCATGTTCACCGCCCAAGGGATGAAGCGTAAGGAATGGATCACGGCCGGCGGCGAGCACGTCCGCGAGAGCCATGCGACGTACGGGGAAAAGGGTGTCGTCGAGGCTGGCTTTGATTTTCTCACCATTCGTCCTGCGGGATTGGGAGCCGTGAGCGGGAAACTTCGATACCCGCACGACCCCGAGGCTCCCGCTTCCGAAGTCGTGAACTGCCGGTGCAACCACCGACCCTTGCGATGAAAGGTCCACCATGCCTCCGCTCATTGAACTCAAGAATCTCAAGTCGGTCGAGGAGCTCACCTTCGACAAGGCACTGGCTGAAATCACCGAGCGCAGCAAGCGGCTTCGGTCAGTCTCCCCCACCCTCGCCGCGGCGACGGATGCTTGGCTCGACGGTGACGGCCGTCTGAAAATCATCAAGAGCATGCCCGGCATCCACTCGAAGGCTGACGCCGCGGTGGAAGCCTCCAGCATCAAGTCGCTCGCCGAGGCGCGCGGCCTGAAGTGGAAGGACGGCATGGAGAAACGCGTGGTGGCATGGTGGGCCAGCGACCAGCGAATCGACAAGCACCGGGACGTCGTTCTGCAAAACTGGGTTCTGAACGACTATCGCAAGAACGCCGTCATTCTGTTCGGGCACGACTGGAACATGCCGCCCATCGGCAAGTCGATCGCAGAGGAGGTCCTGCAGCGCGCGGGCGGTGACTACACCGGTCCGGCACTTCGCATGAACCCGCTCTTCAGTGACGACTGGGATTTCGCCACCACCGTGTTCCGCCTGATTGACAGCGGCTTCCTCACCACTGGCAGCGTCGGCCTCATGCCTGGTCGGGTGATCACCATCCGCGACGTCAAAGAACGGCAGGCGCTGGGCATCGAGAACGATGGCCTCATCTTCGACAAGAACGAGCTCAACGAGTTCTCGGTTGCGACGATTCCGGCGAACCCGGGCGCGCACATTGTCACGCTCCGAAGCATGCGCGACGCCAAGTTGCTCCGCGCCCAGGACGTTCAGGTCATCCGCGACCTGTCGCGACAGATGATCATGCGTGGCAGCCGCTCGGCCCAGGAATGGTCCGCCAAGGACTCGCTGATCCGCGCTATGTGGAAGTCACTCTTCCCCGATGCGGAAATCCCGAAGCACGACGAGATCGACGTGCCGCTGATCTGGGACGCCGTGAAAGTGAAGGGCCGCGAGATGGGTTTCTTCTCGGCCGAGGAAGTCGCTCCGATCGAGGAGCCCAAGAACGACAAGAAGGACGAACCAACCGACGCCAAGGCCGGCGGCGGCGATGGCAAGGCCTCCGAAAGCACGGACGATGCCGGAGGCAATGCCGAACTCGCGGCGGTTGAAGAGCGATTGATGGTGCGCATCAAGTCGCTGGAGACCACGCTCGACGAAATTAAGACGCTGGTCGAGCGGTCGGTTTCGAAGGAACTCGCACCGTCGGGTGCAGGCACTGTCATCGAGAGCGACGTCCTCAAGAAGCTCGAGGGGCGGATTGCGGAGCTATCGACGGCGGTGAAGGACGCAACGACCGGAACGGTGAAGAAGTAAAAGTCGCGCTGCCCCGGGGGATTCCGGGAGCGCTTGTGTAGGGTGATCTGGCTCCGAGGTGCGGGGAACAACACCAAGGAGCATGGCGATGCCGGGCGAAGAGGCTGTTGCAGTCAAACTGCTGACGAACATTGAGAATCTCACGAAGGAGCTGCAGGGCGAGAACGGGATCGCGGCTCAACTCAAGGCCCTGAAGGAACAGTACAAGGGGCTTGAGAATCTTGACATCAAGAAGACGCTCGAAGAGTTCGAGCGCATGAAGGCGTGGTTCACCAAGCAGACTCAGCGTCTGACCGTGAACAGCCCCTTCTATGTGCCGGGCATCGAGGACGAGTTGCCCAAGTTCTCCCTCATCCGCACCATGATCGCGATCCGCGAGAAGAACTGGGAGCAGGCCAAGCACGAGGAGTCCGTCATCAAGGCGATGGTCGAGAAGGCCTCGCAGGTGGTAGACATCGGTTCGCGCGGCGGATTCTTCCTCCCCGACCTGGTCATGCCCGAGGTCATCCTCGCGATCTATATCGCGTCGTCGTTCGTCAACCTCACCGGCAACGCCGCCGACGGCTCGACCAGCCTGCGCCTCATCGAGGGCGTCACCGCAGAATCGGGCAAGATGCACAAGGCCGAGCGCGGCTGCGTTGCATACTGGGTGGGCGAGGAAGACGCGGCCGCTGAGTCGTTCATGACCGGTGGCGATGTGGACTACAAGCTCAAGGAGCTCTCGGTCCTCACCGCGATCACCGAGCGCATGCGGCTCTACGGTGCCAACGGGTTCGAGCAGGCACTCCGCCAAGACATGATCCTGTCGGCCGCGGAGAAGCTGGACTGGACGTGCGCCTACGGCACCGGCTCGAGCAACATGCCGCTTGGCATCATCAACAATCCGAAGATCCAGCGGTTCAGCGCTGCCACGGGCCAGGTGCAGGTCGGTGCGCCGCAGCAGGCCAACAACGTTGGCGGCGAACTGGACTACGACGGCATCGACGAGATGATGGGCGCGGTCGAAGACACCGTGCAGCGAATCTCGCCCAACGCCCGCATCCACGCGGCGGGTCGCTATTTCCGCCGGCTCAAGCAGCAGAAGGTGTCGTCCTACAACGGACAGACCGGCCAGCAGGACTACCTGGTCGGCTTCCCGCGCATTCCCGATTCGCGCCTCGCCGAGATCATCGGTCCGTTCAGCAAGAACAACAAGCTCAAGAGCGGCCAAACTCCCGGCCAATCCGCTGGCTGGACACCGGCCGCGGGTTCGTCGAACAAGTTCGGCGACGTGCTGTTCGGCAACTGGGACGACGTCATCCTGGTGCGCGGCGCTGGCCTCACCATCAAGGACGACGGCGGAAATGGCAAGGGCTTTGCCAGCGGCAAGATCTACATGAAGCTCAACCTCTACGCGGACCTCATGTACCGCCGCCCTGAATCGATCATTCACTGCCCCGACGCCCGCATGCGGAAGTAAGCGGCTCGGCAGTTGTCGGAGTTCCCCCACCTCGTCCCGTGTCCTGCGCGAGCAGGAACGGGGCATTCAGACGGCACGGCGTCCCGTCAAATCGACGCCCACAACGATCGGGAGCAACAGCAATGATCAGGCTCTTTGAGCAGTTGAACGCGGGCGTGGCACTCGTTCCGCAGAATGTTGGTAACGCACAGGTCAACGGCGCGGCCATCGTCAATCCGTGGTCGATTGGACACAGCCTGCTGTTCATCGCGACCGCTGGCGCCTTCGCCACCAACGATTCGATCACGTTCAAGATCGAACTCCGCCGCGCTGGCACCAGCACCTGGGATCGCCTCAAGGATCCCGGCGGCAACGACGTGGTCTCGACGGCGCAGACTCCCACCGGCCAGCTCGGCACGACGGGATTCTGGGTCGGTGAACTGGACCTCAACCGCATCCAGACGGTGAAGAAGCCCGACGGCCGCGCGGACTACGACTACGACGCGCTCCGCATTGTCGCCATCAACGGCGTGGCTCAGAACGTCGTCATTGGCATCGGCTACGTCATCGGCCATCCGTACACGCGCCCCGTCGGCACCGCGGTGGTCGAGGACCTGTTCAACAAGCAGCGGTACACCCTCGGCAACCCCGACACCTAATCGCGTCGTGCGCTGCGGTACGGGCCGGAGGTGCTTGCCCACTGAGGGGCGGGCGGCGCCTCCGGCCCTCGCAGTGATCGGAGGGTCCTATGTCTGTTGACCAGGATCCGCGTCAGCCTCCGCCGCCAACTCCGCCACGATCGCCGGCATCGTCGGCCGCCAACCGCGTGCGTGCTGAACTCGCCCTCGTGCGCCGCGTGCAAGCGGTGCTCTCCCCGCGAACCCAATGAACGATGCCCCGCTCATCCTGCAGCTCACGTCCGGGTCGGCAGACCTCATCGAGGTGTGTCTGACCGATGATCAGGGCAAGGACGAGGATCTCACGGGCGCGACTGCTCCGCGGCTCAGGATCGCGACCGGTGCCATGGCAGGGGCAACCACGCTGCTTGACGTCAACGGGACGATCAGCGGTAGCTCCGTCCGGTACCAGCTCACGCAGGAGCAGGCAAATGCCCTCCCTCCCGGCGAGTACTGGCTCTATGTCGAACTGACGATCGCAACCCGCGTGCACCGTCTCCGCCGGCCGGTGCCATTGCGCGTCGGCGTCGGCGCTCCCGGAGCGTCCTCATGATCAGCGTCGAAGACATCCGTTCCCGCATGCGCACATCGGCGGAGGTCGAGGTTGCCACGATCTCGCCATTGTGCACGTCCGCGATCAGTGCTTGGGAATCCGCCACTGGGCGACTGTGGAACCACCGCACGGGGCACACGCAACGGTGGACCATCCCTTTCATCGATCCGCGCGAGACGCTCTGGCTGGAGCTTTATCCGCTTGAGACCATAAGCGTGAAGGTCTGGAACAGGTCCCAGCGCGAGGCTGATGCCGAGACCGTCGCCGCCGAAGACTTGGATGCCGAGCTCGACGTCGGCGCCATCCGCCTGGTCGGGGCGAAGTGGAGCGGGTGTATCAAGGCCACGATGACGGGTGGCTATACCAACCTGACATGCCCGCCGGATGTTCGCGAGGCTTTGATCACCCAAGTCATGCACTGGTTCCAGCGCAACTCGGCGGACAACGTGGCCGTCACATCTAAGTCCGTTGGGCCCGACGCAACGACCGTGATGGCCGCCGCGGACTACTGCGAACTGTTCAAGGCCACCGCCCGCTCCCGCATGCGACTGGTGGTGTGAGGTGGCTGAGCCCGTTGACATCCAACTGACTCAGGATGCCAAGCGCAGACTCACCAGCGCCGCCAAGAAGATCGGCGACAAGAAGGCGCTTTACGGCGTCGTCCACGATTCGTTCGCGGTCACCTCACTCGAGATCGCCGGTAACGTCTCCAAGGGGATGCAGGGAGGCAGCCCGCGGATCCGCAGCGGCGATCTCGCCAGGGCGGTGACTGGTCGCGCCATCTACGTCGGGCAGATCCCCGGACTTGCCATTGGCATTTACAAGGGCCCGGCGCTTCGGTACGGCCCGGTGCAGGAACTCGGCACCAAGAAGTACAACCCGGACAGTCCCTTCGACACCATCGTGCCGCGCAAGGGCAAGCGACTCACGATCCCGACCAGTGCAGGCAACGTCCTCACGCCTGCCGGTGTGCCGAGGTATGACTCGGCCCGCGACTACCCAGGAGGCTTGAGGTACGTCGCCCTGGTGCAGAAGCGTGTCATCGGGTCGAAGTCCATCACCGGTGCCGAATGGCTGTACGCCAAGAAGGACTATGACGCGGCGTTCCTGGCACCCGGAGATCTCGACGACGAGCTCCTCAAGCGCAAGCCGCAATATCTGCTGCTTAAGAAAGTCGACATCAAGCCCAACTTCTTCCTCCGCGACGGGCTGCAACGGAATCGTGCATTGATCTCGCGCGGCCTGGCGGAGGACCTCGCCGCGCTGGTCAAGGAGTCATTCGATGGCTGAGGCATACAGGGCGAGGTTGACGGCACTCAAGGCGATGGCGAACGTCATTCGATCGCTTGGGACCGATCGGTACCGGATCGTGCGGGGCGTGATCCCGCTGACTGGGCATGACTGGCGGTATCGGCCGTTCATCGCGGCCCTCAACGTCACAGACTTCCCGCTGGTCCGCGCCGGGTCCGAACCCTTCTACAAGGCGACGTTCTCACTGGCGCTGGCCACGAAGCTGGCGATCGAAAGCGATGCGCGTCGGGAGGATCTGGTCGAGGGAATGGACGAGCATGTCCTGGATCAGCTCACCCAAGATGCCGAGGCGTTCCTGGACCTCCTGCTCCAGCAGCAGAATGAGCAGGGCGATCCGATCATCGCAAGGCTCATCACCACGGGTGACCTGGCCACGCGGGCCCGCGAGTTTGCCGACGCGTCCTATTCGATTCAGGGGATTGAGATCTCCTTCACCGTAGAGTATTGAGATCGATGGACTGAACTTCCGAGGCGGGGGAACGCCAAGGGAGCCATGCCATGCCGGGCGTAGTTGGTCAACAGGAATTCTGGGTCGCCGGCTCGCGCGCGTATCTGCAGCGCGAAGGCGACGTGTACGACACCTTGTACGACTTGGGCAACATCGAGCCGGTGAGCCCCGAAACAAGTCCGGAGGAGATTGAGCTCGAAGACTCCGACGGCGGAATCAAGACAACCGCCGACAAGGCCCTTATCAAGCAAAATGAGACCTTGACGATTCGTTGTCGCAACTTCACGCTGGACAACCTCGCTCTGTTCTATCTCGCGGCCACTCCGCAGGAGTTCACCCAGGCCACGGACGTGATCTTGGCCGTCCCCCATATCGCCGTGAAGGGCGCGGGGCAAATGATCAAGCTGCACGGTCCTGCCCCGGCAAAGACCTGGCTCTTCAACATCGCCGACATCGTTGTCAAGTCCAACGACGGCGTTACCACCTATGTCGAGAACACCGACTACAAGTGGGTGTCAAAGGACCGCGGCCTGATCCAGATCCTGAGCGGAAGCGTCATCGCGCATGGAGCCGTTCTAAAGATCGACATCACGCCCAACGCTCTCAGCGGTAAGCGACTCGTGCTTCCTCAGACCGGCGGCGCGTCGATCAAGGGCAAGATGATGCTTGTCTGGGGCATCAACAACAACCAGCACCAGGTTGTTCGCGAGGCCAACGTCATTCTGACGCCCGGTGCTGGCTCAATCACCGTCGACCAGTACTCGTCGATCGAGTTCAAGGCGGCGGTTGTGTCCGACATCACGCAGACTCAGCAGCCCGCTGGCCGACTCCTCAAGATCAAGGGCGCGTTGCCGACTGGTCCTGCGGCATAAGCCCGCGCTGGCTTCGGTCCACATTCACACCCATCAACCCAGGCCGGGGGCCAGTCGCGGTCCCCGGCCGCTTTGCAAAGGCGGATCCCCGTGTCCACGTCCCCTCTCAAAAACGCCAGCCCTCTGTCGATCATGTTTCCCGGCCGGAAGGTCACGATCGTCTCCGACGTGGAGGGAGTGCCGGCGATTGATGTGATTGTCCGTCCTCTCTCAGTGCGCCAAATGCGCGACTTTCAGGGAGCAATCTCGGCGCTCATCGGGGAGTTGATTCGTGCCGGCCGTGCATACTGGCAGACCCATCCCATCGAATGGCAGGTGGTTCCCTCGGATGAACCGGGTGGACAGGCCATTGAGCGTCCGTCTGACAAATGGATCACTGGCCTCCTGCTTGAGACTGCTCCGTCTTTGTTGCCGGTGCTCGTTGACGAGGCCGTGAACCTGATCGCTGGCTCTGTCTCTGGCATCGACCTCATGGATGAGCATTGCCCATGCGAAGTACTCGCGCAAGTCGCCGAAGCATGGTTGCTCGAGTCCTTTGGATCGGAGAAGCGCATCCGCCCTTGGATCGCCGCGGCGAAGACAACGTTCGCGGCGCTGATGTCCAACAAGAGTTCGATCTCGGCAATGCAATCGATCTTCTCGTCCGCCACGGGCACAACGCCCGGGACATCTTCGAGCGATGGACCGTTCCCCAGCTCTGGTTCTACGTCGAACGAGCCGTCGACTTCGAGCGAGAACGAGCCACCCGAGAACGGAAGCTGATCGGCATCATCGCCCAGCAGATCACGCTGGGTACTGCCTCGGCGCTTGGCGGAAAGGACGCGGCGGCCAAGTTCAGGGAAGGTCAAACGAAGCTGATGGCGTCTGAGGAGATGAGCGATGGGCGACACGTCGAAGGTGCAAGTTGAAGTCGTCGCCCTGCTGAAGGACTTGTTCAGCAGGCCGGCCGAAGATGTCGCAGTCGCAATTGAGCGCATCAGCGACGAGTCCGACAAGACAGCGCAGGCGGGGAAGAAGATCTCCGCAGCGATGAAGCAACAGACTGAGGAGTCCGAGCGCGTCAAGCGCGCGTTCGGAAGCGTCGCCGATAGCAGCAAGAAGGTCGGTGACGAATCTGATAAGACCGGCAAGAAGGCATCAAAGCTTTCGACGGTCTTTGATACCGTTGCCAGGCGAGCGGTGAACACCGGTTCATCGCTCGTCTCAACTGCATTCAAGCTCAGCGGCGTCGGCGCTGTAATCGGAACGGTGGCCAGCGCCCTGGGAGCAACGCGGCTGATCGGCGGGCTCTACTCCACTGCGAAAGCCCTCGACGAGATCAACGCCTCATCTGTTCGTACCGGCGCGACCGTGAAGTCGTTGTCATCGCTTCAGATCCTCGGGGAACTCCAGAATGTTGACACGGACCCATTGTTCCGTTCAATTGGTACGCTTCAGAAGCGGCTCTCATCGCTCAGTTCTGCCCAAGGAAAGGAAGCGAGTCGGGCGCTTCGAGAACTAGGGATTGATCCTGAGCGAGCTCGGGCGACGAAAGACGTCACGGACCTTCTTCCTCAGATCGCCGACGGCATTGCTTCTCTGTCCACCGGCGACCGACTCCGCGTGCTCGACTCACTCTTCGGCAGAAGCAAGGGGCAAGAACTTCTCCCACTCTTCGACATTGGATCCGCCCAGATCAGCAAAACACTTGCTGATATCGATCGTCTGAATCTCGCTTTCACCGAAGTGGAAGCAAAGGTCGGCGACGATCTCACCGACGCGATACTGAAGGTCGGACGCGCTTGGGAGAAGGTGAAGGCGGTAGCCCTCACCGCTGTTGGCCCGGCGCTGATCAAGCAGATCGACGCCGCGACGGGCAAGGTGACCAAGATTCGCGACGTGGTGTCTGCGGTCAGTAACGCGTTTGACACGTTGGCGTTGGCGGGCTTCAACGAGCAGAGACTCACAAACGCGCTCGATCGTCCGCGCCCGCTGGATCGACCACTGGATAGCGCGGACCGGCAAATCTCATCGTTCTTTCCAAGCAATGAGCAGCTACGCAATGCCGCACAGTCGGTAATCGATGAATCGCTTACCGCGAGCAAGACCATCCTTGTTGAATCTGGACGCATCATCGGAGCGGGAATTCTCGAAACCCTCCGGGTGGGAATTGCTCTGATCTCACCGCCGTTGATCGACGCGTTGAGAGACGGCATCGGCCAGGTATTGAACCGCTTGCCCGGTGTCTCCATCGAACGAACTCCGCGCGGTCAGTTTGCGGAGAACGCCGTCGATGAGGCGGCCGTCGAGCAACTCAAGCGAGAGATCGAGAATCTAACCGAGGCACGAGCAGGCCTCGTTGATGCCCTTCAGAACTCCTCTGCAGATGACCTTGATGTCATTCGTGGACAGATCAGCAGCCTGGATGCTGACGTGTCCTTCAAACGCCGCGAGATCCGCGATACCGAAGCACGCATCAATGCATTCAAACTCATCTCCGGCGATCTGCAGCGGCGCATCCAGCGCGACGATTCAGCACGTGCGAAAGCACTGAGTGATCAACTTGCTTCGTCGTACAAGGTGATCAATGACACATCGGAAGAGGCTGGCCGGCGAATCGATTCCGCGTTGGCAAAGGTCACGGATGCAAACAAGCGAGTCAACGAGCTCCGCAAGGATCTGGCTGCGGTTGTCAATGTCGATGAGCCGGTAGTCTCCAAGACGGATCTGTTCTCGAAGCTCCGTGAATCCGCTACGTCGTTCGGCCTCACCATCGCTCGATTGACGGAGCAAACCAAGGAATGGTTTGACGGCATCGTGAGCAAGGCGCCCAAGGCCGCCGCCGCACTTACGCAGCTCGCGATCGACCTGGAGGCACGTCGTCTCGCCGCCCTGGGAGGACGCGAGAACACCGACCGTGCCGAGCAACTCAAGCAAGAAGCCCAGTTCGCGAAGGAGCGGGCTGACCTGGTCAAACTCCTCGGGACCAATTCGGCGACGGCGCTCATCGCTCTTCAGCAGGTGCAGGACCTGGAAGCACAGAGCCTGCTCGTCCGGCAGAAGCTGAACGCGGCAACTGAGGAAGCGTCACGCATTGAGGGTGTCTACCAGTCCAACCTTGCGGAGCGTGAAGCCCTCCAGAAAGCGGGCCAGCTGACAGGCACAGAGGTCGCGAAGGCAAACTCCGAGGAGGCGAAGGCCGCTCGCGATCGACTCATCGCCATCCGCGACGGCCTGAAGCAACTCGCGGACGAGTCGCCCGAGTTTGCGCGGCAGATCGAGGAGGCACTCAAGCGCATCAACTCTTCAATCCGCCAGCTCACCCAACCTGATCAGGGCGACTTTGTTGGCGGTCTCAAGGCTGGTTTCCAGAACTTCGTCGATGACGCGGCGAGGATCTATGACCGCGCCAAGCAACTGGGCGGCGACTTGGCCAACGCCGGCGCATCGTCAATCAGTGGGTTTCTAAGCACGCTCAAGAGCGGAACAACGTCGGCGGGCGAGGCCTTCGAGGAGTTTTACATCGGTCTCGTCAATCGAATCGCCGACCTCGTCATTCAGTTCACTGTGTTGCAGGCGGTCGCTGCGGGCCTTGGCAGCCTCGGGCTATTCGGAGGTGGCGCCGCAGCGGCAACAGGAGGTGGAGGCGGCGGAGTCGCGAGCGTGTTGCCGTATGCAGGTCGCGCCGGTCTGAACAAGGGCGGCCGCGTACCTGGCTTTGCGGATGGCGGTCGCATTCCGGGCAGTGGGCCCGATGTCGACAGCGTGCTTATTGCCGCCACGCCCAAAGAATACATGGTGCGTCGTGAAGCCTCAAACTACTATGACGACGTGATCCTCGATTCCATCAACCGAATGCTGATTCCTCGGGAGGCTCTGGCTGCGCTCGCTGGTATCTACAGCGGCCGAGGCTTGCCGGCGATGACGATCTCCAAGCCTCCTCGCGGCGGGTATCAAGGCCTGAACTCTGGAGGCCGCGTGGCAACGGGCGGAGGCGGGTCCCAAGCGGCGGTCATTGTTTCATCCGAGCGGATGGCAGAAGAGCTCACCCAAGGCAAGTCGAGAGCGACGCTGGAGCGGCTTGTGCGGGATGTCCTTGGCCGGCGTTGATCACCAATAGGGATCGCCGAACTTGATCGCTCGAACACGCATCATGTCGTCATCGGTGTAGAGCCAGATCACGATCGGTACCTTCCACTTCTTACCGGATCGCAGCGTCGCAACGCCCTCGTAGACCAGCAGGTATGACGGCTTGCCGAGTGCGTCATGGCATGCAGTAAATGTTGGCAGAGTGGGGAACTCCCAATCCGCGTCCTGCTGAGATTCTTGCGGGATGTAAAGCTGAGCCCAAGTGACGGCGTCGCGCGGAGTGCCCTTACTCAGGAAGCCGATGGAATACCCGTCCGCTTGCGCGAGCCAGACAGGGGTGGCGCAGAATGTGTCGACAAGTGACTGGGCATCCTTGAAGACCTTCGGGGGAGGTACAAGTTCCGATGATGCTTTCAAACCCAGCGGGACAAGCGTCTCAGCAACCTTGCTGGCCTCAGATGGGGATGAACTTACAGGCGGCGTCTGAGGTTGACCAATGGTGGGGACCACGGCGGCGCCTTGCGCCCGTTCGATCGGCGCCGTCGACACGTACGGCCGTTCCGGGGGATCATTTCCCGTGAGTGCGATGACGCCGATCACAGCGATGACCAGGACAACGAGCATCATCGCGCCGACATAAGCGGCATGCGTACGGCCGGGATCGACGTACTCGGGCTTGTGCGCCGGGATGGGCTCGGGGACCCAAGGACGGGTCGGGGGCTTCGCGGCGGTGCCGTCCTGGCGGAGTGCGGCTTGCTGGTCTGCGGTCATCGGGAGGGGCTCCGGTGGCTCCTATCCCATGCGAGGCGCACGGGGCGTGGGTTCCACCCTAACACGGGAGTGGGCACGAAACAAGCCCCGGGGAAGCACTGGTACTTGAGGGTGCAACGCCGCCGCGTGAGTTGGAGAAATGCAAGAGTTCTGAGGGATCAGCTTGGCGCCAGGCCGTCAAGTTTCCACACCCCGTCCACATCGGCCCTGCGATCGACGTCGAAAGCGGGAAATCGCGATGCCCGACGGCCGTGCAGTTAGCATGCGCATTCAAGGGATTGACATTACTCGGCTAGTCACCGAGTGCGCAAGGAGCGCATGCATGGCAAGGCGAGCAAAGAGCAAGCCTCCGGAAGTGGCTGCTCAACTTTCGTTCGACGCTCAGTTTGACAAGGCGATTCGGAAGCGCAGGCGGGCTAGTTCAAAGCGACCGGTCTCCACCAACCCGGACGGCACCGAGAACAAGCCGAAGCCGCGCGCTCCACGCGTCAAGCAATGGAAGTCAATCCATGCAGGCTACATGACGCCTGAATGGGAGCTACGTCGAGCCCAAGTTCTTGAGCGGGATCAAATGAGATGTGTCGAGTGCCTGCGGGGCGCAGAGCGTCCGGTGCAACTTCAGGTCCATCACAAGCGGTATGAGGCCGGAAAGATGCCCTGGGAGTATCCGCTTGAGGAACTCGAAACGCTCTGCAGCGGATGCCACGCTGTTAAGCATGGAAAGTTTCCGCCGATGTCCGGGTGGGATTTCATCGAGCACGTCGATCACGAAGAAGTCTGCGAAGAGTGTGATCTATGCGGCACCGACATCAGATATGGATTTATCGTTGATCACAAGCACTGGGAGCCAATGCAGGTGGGAACTGTGTGCTGTGACTTCCTGACCGGCGAGACGATGGCGATGAAAATTCGGAAGGAGATCGCCAAGCACGGTGGACGTATCGAAGCATTCTGTAAAGCTGATTGGGAGCGAACCAATCGAGGGCTTGAGAAAGCCTCCATCAAGGCGATCATTGTCCACCAAGACGGGCGTTTCGAGACTGAAGCAATGGGAAGTCCTGTGCCTGGGAGCTTCACTTCGATCATTGAGGCACAAAGAGCAATCTTCGCGTTCCTCCACGACAGGGCACGCCAGATCTCACGACTCAGACGCGCACGACAGAAGGCCCGGGAGGAACGTGAAGAACGCGACGATGACGACGATCGCGAGTAGCAATGTACCGGCAAGCATCGAGCGTGTGACGCCAGAGCATGGAGCGGTACTTCAACTCGGCTGAATTGAGTTGGAGACGTCCACTGGCGTCTCTTCGGGCTCTTCCTTTTCCGTTGCTTTTCTCAGGCTCCGATCAGAGTTCTTCGCAAAGCGACGAGCGGCAGCCTCGGCGTCCGGCCCCTCAATGGTGTCACGCTTGAGCACTTCTTCGCGGAGCATCTTGTCGATTACCGCCTCATCGACGTTGAGTTCACTGACGCGTCTAATCTCTCGGCGGATCGCGCTCGTCACAGAATCCGAGTTGAGGATGATGGCCGAAAGCATGAAGCGGCTTGTCGCGTCCTTGCGGTCGCGGAAGTCTGCCATCGCGCTCTTCGTGAAGCCCTCGCGAGTGATGAGGTAGAGCAGCTCGAGATCGGCGGCGCTCTTGGCGGTGACGTCCAACAGGTTGAAACTGGCGACCTCCTGTTTGTCGATCGGCTTCTTGAAGAGCACGTGATACAGACGCCAGCAGATGCCGTTGGTGAGAATCACCCACTCACAACCCTGGTTCGCCGCATAGTCGATTGCCTGCTTTACATGCCCGTCTTTCAGATCGAGGCCGATTGCCTTCACTTCAATAAGGAATGCGAGCTTGGCTTCAAGCTTCACCGCGAGGTCGCAGAACGTGCCGCGGATGCTGTGCTCGCTCGTGAGCTCGGCGTACTTGTCGTATCCAAAGACCTCGCTCAGCAAGTCCTTCACGATCGTGACCGTGTCGGCCTCGGACACGTCTCGGGCCTTCTGCTGCTGAAGCACATTCTGGAACGTTTTGAGGGTTGCGGCGATGCGGTCGGACACGCGCTTGGGGACTGCCATTTGGGGTCTCCGGTCGAGGTGTCTTGGAGTCTATCGACTCCCGAACGGGCTGGCGAGGATGGGTTGTGCATGCGAACCAGACAAGTGGCGGGGTTAACGTTAGAGGGCCCGTGTCAGATGTGCCGCCTGCTCGACTGCAACCTGAACGGTGCCGTCGAGATCTGGCCCCTCTGCCCTTACCCGCTTCATCGGATCAACTTGCAGCGAGATCTCGACGACCCACATGCGCGGATAGTTGCGTGCACCGACCATTTCGCCGGGTTGCGGCTTGGTCGATCGCCGCGTCATCGTGAAATCACAGGTCGCGTCGAGCTCTCGTAGTCGACTCCAGGTGGCGGGGGAGATTGCGGGATTGGCCATGCGGCAAGGTAGTCACCCATCCATGACATCGAACCCGGTGAGCTCAGCCAGCAGCAACGCGGCCTGGTAGTAGTCCTCGTGCTCGCCGGTCCACGCTTGCCCATCTTCGGCCCTGGCGGTGATCCGCCAGACGACGCGGCCAGCCGCATCGGTGAACTGGATATGGCCAATGCTCACTCGCAGCGACATCCTCATGGTGTCGAGCAGTACCGTCGCAAGCTGGGCGTCGAGATCGTCGGGCACGCAATCCCATCCTACCACGTCGACGGCTGGACTTGCGGGGAGGGTCGATCCGGGGCATTCGGCGGGGGTGGACGAGTTTCCCCTCCCGTCCGCCGCGTTCGTCCAGTCCGTCACCGGGGGACCTGATCCAGCAGGTTTAGGGTGGACGAGTCCCCCAACTCCCGGCCTGTAAAGCGATTCCACCTCCCTGACGACCGCTCGTAAAACCGGGTGGTCTGGCCTCATGCGCCCACCGCCGGCGGGCGGGCGGTGGCGCAACTGAGGCTCCGGCCTGTAGTGCCGGTCAACCGGGGCCCGCAATCCAAGCGTTTGGAACGGGCCGAGCACCGGTGGCAGAAGGCTCAACGTGGCACAACTTCAGGCCCCAAACTCCGAACTGATTTCGGCTCTAGAGAACGGCACCCCGGAAGCTTTGACCTCGGCGGACCAGCAGCGGAACGCCATGGAGGGCGGCGACTGGCACGACTGGATTGGCTCCATCGTGTGGAGAACGACCAGAGCGGTCCAACGTCTCGGCGGATGGCTTGTTTCAGGAAAGCCTCTGGAGATTTTGAAACTAGCCGTCGCGGCTGTCGGACTGGTCAAGGGGGTGCAGGCGCTCTTCCTCGGAACATGACGTGATCTTTCCCGAAGAAACGCTGACCCGCATCTTGAACTTTCGTATTCCTAGCGGTGCGGCTTGCGTCACAATGCCCGATCGTATATTTCAGGCAGTGCGGTTATCGCTCGCTGCCCGCAAGACCGCTGGATACACCGCGACAACTTTTGCTCGCTCAATCATGCCGGAGGCTACATGGACTGGTCATTTCTTCTCGGAGCCGGAAGCACACTCCTAACCGCCTGCGCAACGATCTGGTATCAAAGCCGCGCGTCGCGCCGCGAGACAAAGAGTCAACGACTCGGTGCAGCCTACGAACGCGCAGGTGGGCAAGCTTTGATACTGCACATGCGAGCTATGGAACTCGACCGGTTCAGGACGGAGGTTCGAGATATCGCCGATGCCACTCAAAAGTCGATGGCAGGATCTCTCAGCGAGGAGAAACTGTTTGATACGGACCAGCGATATAGAGGGCGCGCAGCGAATGCTGTAGAGCAGCTGCTCATCGCGGTCGTGAAAGTGAAGTCTCTTGAATCAGATGAAGCACGTGTGCAGCGATTGTCTGGGTTGCTGACGGCAGTACTGAAAGACCTGAATCAGCGAAATGAAGAGTCTCGGAGCTCGGATGCGATGCCGGAGAAGGGTGCTCTGTCAGACTTCATTAACTTTTGCACTGATCAGGCGAGCCGTATTCGCTAATCGGTTCATGGCAACGAACAACGCCTGCTTCGGGGATTTGATCCGCCAACGGGTATGACTTTACAGAACTCGCCGCGAACGGCGGGCCTGAAAGTTCACCCCTCGGAGCTTCACACATGGGAATCGTTGAACGTCTTATGGGCAACAGTGGCAATGACCAAACACCGGCGTCAGATCAGGGCTTCGCACGGGGCGGACTTGTGCCCGCAGTATCACACGTCACAAACGAAGGCGGGTTCCGCAGCGAGACCGCACCAATCGCATTGAACTCGACCGGCTTTGCCACGGGCGGCCCCGTGAAGCCGCCGTCCGAATCCGAGGGCGACGTTGTGCCGGTTGTGTGCCCTCCTCTCAACGGGACAACGTGATTTCTCGGTTAGAGTCCTCGTGCCCCCGCGCCCGAGGAGTCTCCCTTGCCCGCCGAAACGACGCCGCCTCCCAATGCAGATCCTGTGACGCTGTTCCTAGCTGACTGGGCCCGCGGCGTCGACGTGCGCTGCAGCTACCAGACGGACATCCAGACTTCTGACGGTGACCTTGAGCAGCGGCTTTCGCTCGTCCACGCGGGTGCGCTCACGATGACGCTGCGGCATCGGGCGATTTCGTCTCGCGGTCCGGATTCATCCACGCTCATCGGTTTGCTCGAGCAACTCGCCGGCTCGCGCGTACTACTTCCCCTTGTGTCCGATCATGCCACACTCACGGCCGACGCGGCGGGCGGTGCCACCGTACTCAATGTCAGATCAACCGATGCTCGCCGGTATGGTCCCGGTGTCCCGATCATCATCGCCAAGCGCAGCACCGTTGACCGCACCAGGTGGATCTGGGAGCGGCGCACCGTCGCGGCCGTGACCACGACGACGATCACGATCGATGCCCTAACTCAGTCCTGGCCAGCAGGCTCACGCGTGTTCCCGGCGTTCCGCGCGGAAGTACTTCTCAACTCCAGCGTCTCGCTACACACGCGGATCCACGCGACGGCCGAGATCTCTGCGACCGAGATTGCCGGTCCGGATCAACTGCCATCGCTCTGCGCGCCGGGCACAACTCCGCCTGGCTTTGCAGAGTTCGCCGGTCATCCCATCATGCATCTGGCTTACGACTGGGCATCCGATGTCGCAGTATCGATCAAGCGGGCTGGATCACTTGCCAAGATCGGACTCGGCCAGTCGCCTGATATTCGCGGACCGCGCGGTCGCTTTGCTCCATCTCTCGACTTCACCTCACTGCGGCGATCGCAGGCGCGGCAGATCCTCGCACTCTTCGACTCGCGGGCGGGGCGCACGTACCCGTTTTGGCTACCTCGGCCAAACGATGATTTCCGAGTCGCATCGATCGCCGGGTCCACCATTGTCTGTGTCGCCGGCTTTCCGACGCTCGCATCCGCACAGGATCGAGTGGGCAGGCACCTCGCGTTGGTCCGCCGCGATGGATCCGTTACGGTGCACCGGGTCACGGCCGCGGCCGACGTCGCCGGGAGTGTGCAACTCGCCGTGACACCACCTCCGTCGGGCACTATCGACACCGTTCGCCGCGGCGCATGGTGTGACTTGGTGCGGTTTGACGCCGATGACATGGATTCGTCCTGGGTAACGGACGAGACTCATCGCGCCACGCTCCCGATCATCTCGCTCCACACAAGCGGCGACGCCGAGGCCAAGCCAACATCGCCCGAGATCTCAGATCCGCGCTCAGACTCGGATCCGCTCGACGGATGGTCACCAGACGCCGACTGCGTGAACAGTTCTGGCGTTACGGTTCCGATGTATGAGGTCCCGTGCGCCTGCCTCGATGATCAGCGACCGGTCTTTCGCGGTGCGGACCTGCTCATGCCGAAACGCATGCGTCTCGACTTTGCTCCTGGACAGTTCGCGAAGGATGCCACGCACTCGCATGCGGGCGCATTGACCTCGCTCATCGACAAGCTCGAAGGCAAGTGGGTGCTCGAGTACGACCCGACGTGGACCAACGGCCGTGCCAACTCGCGGCACTGGCACCACATCACGGCAGCCCCGAACGGGGTCAGCTTTCCGAGTCCCCCACCGTACTGGCTGTGGCGCCTTGGCAATGGCACAGATCCTGTCAACGTCTCTCGCAAAGTCTGGCGGGCGCTAGACACATACGAGGGCGACGATGGGCAGCCGCACAACATCGAGGTCCGCCTGGTTGCGGAATGGGAGACCAGTGCATTCACGGGCGCATACGGGGCGCTGTTTCACTTGTACGTGTTCTCTGACGAGATCAACCCGTCGTTCGTGGACGGCACCGCTGTCAGCGGCGTGAACTTCTACCGCGACGATCCGGCGGTCTGGGCGAGTGCCAAGCGCGCCCATCCTCAGCTCGCGTTGATCGGCCACGTGCCGACGACGTTTCAATCGCCCTGCGGCGCGAAGTGGGCGCATCCGGGCGAGACCGGCGAGGCGGTACCACCTGGTGCGCCCTGGTCGAGCGGGCTGGCCGACGACGCGATCGACAACGCCGTGTTCGGCCGCAGCGGCTATCAGCGCGGGTGCATGACGCTGGGCGGATCCTGCAGAGGTGGGAAGTTCATCCCGCTGATCACGCTCGAGAACGCGGGCGCTGGCACTGGCCTCACCGCGTTGCGGCCGACGAATGCGGGGTGGAATGTCTCGGCGGGCGGCATTGTGTACTCACCGCCGGCTTCTGTGACTATGCGTGTGTGTACTCCGCCACAGACTCCGCTCAACTGCTGCAGCGGGCATCCCGACTCACCGACCAAGGGTTCGCTCAGTTGCTTCGGACTGGTGACGGGTTCGCACGTCCCGGTGTTCTCGGCATGCGTCTCGACGTCGAGCCAGATCCGTTTGACGCTGCGCGCTGCAATATCGCGAACCTCGTACAGCTACAACGATGCGGGTGTGCTTGTGGACCGCGCAGACTTCGTCGTCGGCGTGGTTGATCGACTGCACATACTCACGCCATGGGAAGTCAACTACGACGCGACTGGTGACCAGAGCGACCGAAGCATCGTCTGGCGCACGGTGATCCCCAGCCTCACGGATCCGGATGCAACCGCTGAGGTGCGGGCGCAGCTCAAGCCAGCCGGATGGTCACTCACGTTGACCGAGGACGCCGAGGGACCCGGCGACACCGTGTGCGCCGGTTGCGTTGGCTGCCCAGGCTCGAGCGCGTGCACCGTGACCTACTCGTTCCCGGACTGGCCCGTCGCGATATTCCCCAGCGTGGCGATGCCTTGCAGCCGAGCGATCTGGGCGAATACGCGGAAGGGCATACGCATCGTGGTCGCCAACAACGACTGTCCCAGCAGCGGCGGCTGCAACGACGAGACGATCAAGCAGGTGGCTGTCAACTTCCGCATCTGACGGGGAATCACATCGCTGGCGAGTATGGTCCGGCGTGCACAGTTTCGATGTCGCCATCCTGGACGAATGCCGCAAGCGCGGGCGCCATCCTTCGGAGATGACCGAGGCCGAGTTCACCGCCATCGCTCTAGGGGTGAGGTCAGGGCTCGACAAGGGCGTGGCGATCGCAGCACGTGTCACATCGGAGGTTCGTCGCGTCGTCGGAGCATCGGTGCCGCGCGAAGTCGCCGACGTCCGGCTGGCCGTGTGCCAATCCAATGCATGCGGCAAGTACGCGACGATAGCGTCGGGTGAGGGGGCATGCCTCGCCTGCGGGTGCGCTGGGCACGGGCTCATGACCAAGGTCCTCGACGCATCCGAGGCCTGCCCAGACTCGCCGCCTCGATGGACGGAGCACAACTGATGGCGAGTCCTCTCGATACCAAGTCGGCATCGGCACTGGCCACGCTCGTGACTTTCAGTTGGGGTCTGGCCCCCACCATCGTGCGCTACGCCAGGTGGACCTCGGACGTTGTCATCGGAGGCCAGACGTTCACCGCTCTCCCCTTGCTCGAGGTTGACTACGGGAATCAAAATGGTGGCACCGAGGACGAGCCCGCCAAACTCACGATGACGTCATCGGCTGAGCCTCTTCCCCGGTTCCGTGGTCAACGCTTCACGCCTGTCTCAGCATTGATCGAGGAGTGTGATCCCCGCGATGCCGCGGCAACGAGGCGCACAACGTGGCTCGGCCGCGTCGGCGATGTCGAGTTCAACGTCGACAATCGCCCAGACAAGGCCCGCGTTCCCCTCATCGGACTCAAGGCCCAGCTCGATCGACCCGTCGGCATTCCGATCACCAACGAGTGCCAGGACGACTTGGGCGGTCCGATGTGCCGCGTCGATCTCGCTCCGCTGCGCAAGACCGCCACGGTCGTGGCTATCAACAAGAACATCCTCACGATCACAGATGCCGCGGTGCTTGCCCGACCTGCGCTGTGGTGGAACGACGGCACGATCAGTGTCGACGGTTATGAGATCACGATCCGCCATTGGGAATCTGGGAGCTCATTCCAGATGATGTGGCCGCCGCCGCGTGAGTGGTTGAATGCCACGGCCGTCCTCACGCCTGGATGCAACAAGCTCATCGAAAACTGCAGGAGCAAGTACAACAACGAGTCCAACTTCACCGGCGCCGGGACGGCGATGTCCTCCCGCAATCCTCAGTATGAGACGAGCGAGGATTGATGAACACGAGGTTCGCTGAGTTTCTCGCCCGCTGGTCTGGCACGCCGTACATGGCGGGTCAGTGCTGCCCTTCCGGCGGCCACGAGCTGCAGGGAGGCGTTGACTGCCTGCGGTATGTGGACGACTGGTGCCAGATGCTGCGGAGGGTGACGCTGGCTCCTCTTCCTCGCCACGCCCAGGACGCCGCGTTCCACGATCCTCGCATTGTCGCCCACACGATCGCGTTGATGCTGGATCGCCACGGCGCGTCGGAGATACTGGTCGATCGCGAGGCGCTGCAGGCGTACGACATCCTCGGCGTGCAACTCGCGGGCAATCCGTTTCACGTTGGAATCCTCGATGCAGATCTTGTGACCGTGTGGCATGCAGACCGGCCGAACGGTGCCAACTCGCGGGGCTCACTCCAGGGCCTCGACACGAACGGCCTAAAGGTCCGCCGTGCCATGCGCCTGCCTGCGGAGTACTTCCGATGAACGCACTCTCGCGGTTCGCAACCGGCGCATGCATTGCGGCCTTCGCTGGATCGATCGTCGCCGGCTCGATCGAGCGCCGTCGCGACACTCAACAGGCCGAGCTCACCACGGGGTTGATCATCGCGTCGATCGCACTGGGCGGTCTGGCCTACCTCACTGCGAAGAAGCCCAAGACGAACCTTGAGGTTCAGTCCACGCCGACGACACTCACCACGCGCGGCAGCGTCCTCGTACCACTCAACGGCCGGCGCAAATGTGCGCCGATCTTCGCCTGGGCGGGAAACCGCGAAGTTCGCCAGGAGGGCGGCGGAGGCGGCAAAGGTGGAAAGCCCAAGGCGGCCGCGCAGAACATCTACTACGAGGAGGGTTCGCACCTGCTCAGGGTGGGCCCTATCGACAAACTCCACCGCATCTACCGCAGCGGCAAGGTCCTCTGGGAGGGTCCGATCGACCGCTACAACACGCCGAGCGGCACGCAGATTGAAACGTCCGAAGGCACCTTCGCCATTTGGTGGGGCACGGTGGATCAGCCGGTCAACACCTGGCTCGGGCACCCGTCGCGCGTGGGCATCAACAGTCGCTGGCCGTACATGTGCCGCGTCGATTGGATCTCATTCCGCCAGGGCACGTCGGCTATCTGGCCGCAGCTTGAGTATGAGATCGAGGCGACGTCGGTCGGATCCGAACTGAATCGTTCGCTCGCGTATCTTGCTCCCGTCGCTGGCGACGACGATGGACCCAACGTCGGCCACGTGCTGTATCAGTACGCGACGGCACGCTGGCCGCATGGAGGCGGCGCACGGGCCTCCGCATTCGACACCGAGGCGTTGGAACGCGTTGGCGTGCTCGGGGAGAACGAGCGCATCGCGGTGGCGATAGACGCTCTCAATGGGTCCGAAGGCCGGACGGCCGCGGAGATCATCGGCGACATCATGCAGGAGCATGGCATCATGCTCTCGCAGGTCGGTGACAAGCTCGTGTTCTTTCCCATTCGCGAGGTCATCACCCCGCCAGAGTTTGCTGCCAATGCGATCGTCGGAGGTCCTCCGCTCGAGAAGTCTCCGCAGGGAGAGCCCGAGACCAATCGCGTGGTGTGGCTCTTCGCGGACCGCACTCTGAAGTTCAAGCCCAACACCGCTCGGTCAGAAGATGAAGCGACGTCGCGCACCGCCGGACGCAAGTACTCCGAGCAGACGTTTCAAACGATCACGCATGGATCACTGGCACGGGCTGCGGCGGACCGGAAAGAACTGGAAGCGTTCGCCGCGCTCAATCAGTACACGATGAAGCTCGGGTTCACGGCGCGGAATCTCTGGCCGGGAATGCAGTTCTCTGTCGAAGGCTTCGGACCGCTGCGTTGCAATGCACGTCGCGCAACATCGGAATCCACAACGACAGAGTTCGAAGTCGTCCGCGACGTGTTTTCATATGCGCCGACTGGCTATGACCCGGGGGATGGATCGCAATCTTCAGCCGCCGGCATTCCCACTCCCGACACGCACGTCGTCATCGTCGAGATGCCGTACGAAGTCGTCGGAGCCGAGCTTGCCATCGGCGTCGTGCGCGTGCGCGGCAGCAAGAGTTCTGGCGCGGCGATCATCCACCTATCTGCGAACGGCACAAGCTACGACGCTGCGGCGAATCAGACCGCCTGGGCTTCGGGTGGAACACTGCAGTCAGCAATGTCGGCTGACGTGCGCGGGCTCATCGAGGAAGGTCCGGTGATCACCGCGTTCAACACAGACATTCTGGGTGTGCTCGATCTCAGCGGCGATCGCACGGCCTGGCTCTCTGGTCGGCAGATGGTCCTTATCGATGACGAGCTGTACTGCCTCCGCAATCTCACGGCCGTCACCGGTGGGTACCGGCTCGATGGTCTGATCCCGGCCCAGGGCGGCACTGTGCCGCAGGCGCACGCCGTAGGCGCGAAGGTCTACATCTTCCGCCGCGACTCCATCACCGTCATCCGCGACACCACTCTCACGCCGGGTGCCACCGTGTATGTCAAGAGCCAGCCGCCCGGTGTCAGCCTGGAGGCGGTGACGGCTGTCAGCAAGAACCTCAAGGGCTACGCCCTGGCCGCGCTCCCGCCCAACAGCATCTGGCCGCCGGAGTACAAGGCGGGAGAGACGTGGGTCGGCACATGGCGATACCGCGTGCGTGATGGGTCCGGCAATGCCGCGGGCGAGCAGACTTGGGGAGCCGCGCTCACGACTGTGGACGGTGAAGTTGTCCAGGCGCCGCCCGATGGTCCCTTCGTGGTGGAGATCTTCGACTCGGCAGACCTATCCACCCCACGCCGCACGGTGAGCGTGACTGACGCAGCCTTTGGTTACACGCAGGCAATGCGAGGGGAAGACTTCAGCAGTTCCGATCCCGACTCATTCGTCGTCGCCATCAGCAACGCGATCGGCGCTCGCCGTTCTCGGCCGCGCGTGATCACTGTCCGCCGCCAACCTTGAGGATTCAGCCATGGGTACCGCTCCGCGCTTTGGACAACTGGAGATCGAGTTCGGGCAGGCTTCCTGGCCGGCCGACGCCAACGGGAACTTCGCCGCCGTCCGGCAGTACCTCGACGGCCAGCCGCACCAGCACAAGCGTCTGCAGCGCGTCTCCGCGAGTAACGCATCCCTGGGCGCGGTCCTGAACCTGGTCGACTATCCGGCGGCGAACTTCGAGGGGCACTACGGGTACTTGGTCGATCCTGAGTCGGGACAAAAGAGGCACATCTATTCCGATGGCACGAACTGGAAGTACGTTCTCACGGATGCGAATGTGACGGGTATCAGCTGATCGGAAATTCCCCAGCTTCACACGAGCGGATGGGGCGATCACCTGAACTTGTGGATGCGTGAAGATGCCTTCATGATTCGTGAAACCGTGCTCGCATGTGAGGCGTAAGCCCCCGCATGCTCACTCTGCGAAAAGTCAGCACATGGTTTTCCGCATCCGTTATTTGCTCACGTCGCTCGTCCATGCGAGTAACGTGAGGCGACGCGCTGTCGGGCGTGACTGATCGCTCTTGACGGCAGTGTTGCATTTCCTGAAGACATCGTTGGGTTGTGGCCGGATCATGGACGATTCGGTGTTGACGCCTTGGGGTCAGGGGCCTGGGGTATGCCATGGGATGAACACGCGCCCAAGCCGCGACAATCGCGGCCAGGTGATACATCGCGCCAGAATGGAGCCGACTCGTGTCCCCCGAGCGGAGGACAGAACACGGCTCCTCACGAGCTGCGGGTGTGCATCGAGATCGATTTGAACGGCTGTTCGCAAGCGCAGGCACAGCAAAGATTTGTATTGACATGCCGCGCGTCCTGTGTCAACGTGTCCGACATGTCTCCGAGCCAAACCCCTCCGCAGTCGGACGCGGAGGCATGCTCTCCGCAGCACGAGGCTGCTGACAAACCTGTTTCATCCGTTCGCGTCGGCCTCTCGCCGATCGCGATCGAGGACGCGCTCAAACTTTGGCGTAAGCACATGGTCGGGCTGCTGCAGTTCAGTGGCCAGCATGCGGACAAGAGCGTTCGAACGGTTCGGCAGATCGCGGCCGAGCTCGAGTGGTCAACAACAGCAGATCTCTGCACCGACCGTCTGGTCGATTGGCTCTCCGAGCAGATCAACGCTGGAGGTCCGGGCGCCGCGAAGACGGCGAAGAACAAACTCAGTCAGGTCCGTTGCTTCGGTGCCTATCTGGAAGTGAAGCGCCACTTCACCAACAACCCGTTTGACGCGATCCGTCTGCCCCGGTGTCGTCGAGGCAAGGGCGCAGATGCGTTCACGTGGGAGCAGATGCAGGCCATCATCCTCAACGCCGAGAAGCGCGAGGCGGAGAACTGGCAGGCAAGACACAAGGGCCCGCTCGCCTCGACGTTTTATGGCTTTCTCGCATTGTCCGGACTGCGGTATCGCGAGGCACGGCGCCAGCGTTGGGAAGACATCAACCTCGCCAAGAAGGTCCTGCGCCTCACCGGCGACAAGTCCAAGCGAAACGACCTGATCCCGATGAACGAGGAGCTCGTCGCGCTGTTGATGGACTGGCGAAACCACAGCAAGGGCGAGCTGGTCTTCGATCGTGCGCCGTCTCATCACACGTTGGAAGTCGACATGAAGGCGGTCGGCATCGCGCGCGGTAAGGAGGTCGCTGGAGAGAAGGGCCAATGGCACCGATGGCGGAAGGGTGTGAACACACAGATGGCGCGTCAAGGAATCGACGTCGACGTCCGCAGGAAACTCATGCGGCACACCGACGAGAAGCTCACGATGGACGTCTACACGGACCCGCGTCTGTTGCCGCTTGCCCAAGCTGCCAACCAACTGCCTCGGCTGAATGGGTTTATGGAGCGGGCCAGAAAAATAGAGCCAATGGACTTGACACCCGGGGGCCAGATCGCCGAAGATGTTGGTGCTGAGGCCTTGCCCCTTCCGACAAATCTTGCTGACTCACCGAGTGGTTTCGCAGTTTTCCCGCCCAAGAGGCCTCAGCAATCTCCGGCGGAGAAACGTGAACCACCCGTTGAAGCAGCGTCCAACCCCAAGGGTCGGACGCATGCTTCCGGGGAAATGGAGCCGGGGGGAATCGAACCCCCGTCCCGAGACAGTCAACAGGTCGCCTCTACGCGTGTAGTCGTTGATTTGTCGTCAACCGCGGAACCGCCAACGACAGCGTTTCCTTTGGTCCAGCCCACAGTAGTTTCTCATCGTCGTGCCTGAGAGCACCACACGACGACCAGCCCGATGCTTCGTTCCCCGCCCTATCGGGCGTCGGTCGGGGAACGTCACGGCCTTAGGCCGCGAGTGCGTAGTTACGCTCAGCAATCAATGTGTTGCATGCTTTTTACCAGGCCGGCATGCTCCTGGACGCGCCACAACAAGTCTTCCCTGCCCGGTCGAATCCGGTTCGGCCCCAGTTGTCAATGAACCCAGTCGCGACGGCCTTGGTCGGGCCACTCGCGCACGCCGCGCCAAGAAACAGGTCGAGAAGCAAGTCAAGAAACAGATCCTCGATCCGTCTCCCGCGCGGCCACAACTCTATGCACGCCGCGCTCCTCGCACAGCCCTTGCCTCCCGCCTGTGCCACGCGTCATCCGAGGCTTTGCGACCATGCGCACAAACGTGGGTATCCACGTTTGCGCGCGCAAATCTGCACGCAACACCCGACCCGCTCAAAAATTTCAAAGATTCTTTTTCTCCAAGAATCACAGCCCCAAACCCACTTCCGTCTCCGCGCATGTCCACGTTTGCGCGCGCAATCGTGGGCGCGACCCGGAGATATGGAGGACGCATCCGGCGCGAGCGCTCGCGCCCGTCCTCACGCTCACCCCGCCCGCGCTCCGACAATCCCGATCATCCGCCCCGTCACGTTCCGATCCCGCCGATGGCTGAAAAACGCCTCACGCTCCGACACCGTGCAGCGGCGGCACACCTCCACATCCTCCACACCCTCCCCGCGGAGTTGCACCTCAATGAACCGTTGCAAATCAATCAGTGCCTTGCCGCCCCCGACCTCGCGCACGAACCCACTCGCGCCGAACACGCGCTCAAACTCCGCCACCACCTCCGGCCCGACTTCAAACTTCTCCGGCCCGATGCACGGCCCGATCGCCGCCACAATCTCTCGTGCTCCCGACTCGCGCATCGCGCGCGTCGCGACATTCGCCACTCCGCCCACCACGCCGCGCCAGCCCGCGTGCACCGCGCTCACGATCGCGCCGTCCGCGCTCGCCATCACAATCGGCACGCAATCCGCCACCCGCACCGCGATCAGCGCACTCCGGTCGCGCGTCACGATCGCGTCGGCCTTCGGGTCCGCCCCCGAACGTGTGCGTTCCCACGACGAGTCTGTGTCGCACGCCTCGGCCTCATGCACATGCACCGCGCTGCCGTGGACCTGGTGTACCTGCACAATCCGCCGCCCCGCGCATCTCAACTCCGCGGCGACCCGCGTGAAGTTGGCGCGAATGTTCGCCGCCGGGTCTCGCGCGACGCCCTCGGGCAGTTCACCCGGGTTCCCAAAGTTCAGCGAGTCAAACGGCGGCGGCGACACGCCCCCGACCCGCGTCGAGAACGCCGCCGGCACACCCAAGCGCGTCAAGTTCTCGGGTCGGATCAGCATCCGGCGACGGTACGCGACGCCCGCGCTCGAATCCGCGCCATTCTGCGGGTTTCGTTCGGTGGACGCGATGCAGCCGAGCCCCAACCCAAGTAGACTACAGGGCCCCGTCGAGTTCAGTGCCGACATGTTTCTTCAGTCAGCGATCGCCGGGGCTCGGCGGAGGTGTGCGCGCGTGGTGACTTCAGGCGTTCCGGCATTTGTGTTCGCCAGCCAGACCAAGACGCTGCCCAGCGGGCACGCGGCGGTGCCGATCCAGCCCGCCCAACCCGCCGGCCTGCGACTCTGCGTCATCGTGCGCACCACCGACACCAAGGGTGAGTCGCCGCTCGTCGTGCTCCGCGAGACCATCGACGCCCGCGTCCTGCTCGGGTGCGTCGCCGACGCCAAGAACAAGGTGCAGTCGTGGCTGGAGATCTGGGTGCAGGATGTCGCGGGACTGGCCAACGCCGCCCCGGCGTATCGAGAGTCGCTCAGCAACGAGCGACTCGATCGCCGCTGGATCGAACGCTGCGACGCGATGGAGATGGGCGACGGCGCGTCGGGCATCATCCGCGTCGGCTGGGAGGACAAGCACCCCGAGCCGTTGTTCGTCGATCGCAAAACCCTCCAGCCGATCGCGACCGTCGATCGCAGCACCAACGCGCCCTGGGCGCTGTGTACCGACGACGCGCTGCTGACCAAGAAGGGTCTGCCCGCGTACACCAGTTCGCTCAGCCGCAACCTCTATCAGCCGATGCTCGCCGACGCCTCCGCGTTCGTCGCCGTCGGCGATGCGCCCGCAGGTGATGCCGACGCCGCCCGCCAACTCATCCAGTCGTTGCGGTTGCCCGACTCGGCCCTGGCGGTCAACCCCGGCGGCGGGCTCATGCTTGTCCGTCCGCTCGCGCCGATCGGCTACGAGGAATACGTCGACACGCTCTCGGGCGCGGACGTGGACGGCATGGCCGACGGCGTGCTCCGCGATCTGGCCTCCACCGCCGGCGGCGAACTCGCCGATCTCTCGCTCTCGGGCTGGATCACGCCCGGCGCGGGCGCGGCATCGCGACTCGCTGAGGTCTTCCATCTGAAGATTCGCCTGCTCGCCGAAGCCATCGGCACTGCCCGGGCCGCGGTCTCCGCCTCCGGCGGCCCGCTGCTCAATGTCTCCGCCGACAGTTTCCGCATCCGCCTCGGCGACGGCGGCGTGATCCACGGCTCGCGCGGCTCCGGCGGCCTGCCGCTGTGGTGGACCGCCAAGGTCGCGCTCGTCACCCCCGGCGAGGGCGTTGAACTGCCGATCACCGGCACCGACGCACGCTACTTCCTCCCCGGCTCGGATCGCATGTCCGTCTACGCGCCCGCGAGCGCCGGACGCAGCGTTCACGGGCGAGGCTCCATCCGCATCCGGCGCGTCGTCGATGCCGCGACCGGCTCCAGCGGCGGCACCAGCGGTTCGGCGGCGGGCGTGCAGTTCGGCACCCTGCTCGAAGGCACGCTGACCACGCAAGAGCGCGTGGTCGCGGGCACCAACGATCTGCTGTGGCTCCGCTTCACCCTCGGCGGCCAACGCATTGATCTGCACGCCATGCTCGACACCCGCCCGGGAATGGGCGCGGGCGAACTGCGGCTGCGCACGATCCCCAAGGAGATGCCCGCGGCGCTCGTTGAACGTCTGCGCCAGGCCGAGGGGGTGCCGATTCCTGATGTGACGTTTGAACTCGTGCCGCTGTTGTCCACGCCGTGCGATCTGTACGCGCTGGGCGTGCTGGGTGTGCGCACGCTGCTGGTGAACACGGGCACGACGCTGCCGGTGGCGATCGATGAACTGATGAGCCTGGCGGCCCAGGTCGGCCACGAGATGTCGGGGTCGAAGAACCCAGAGGGCGAATCCCTGACGCAGCGCATCGCGCACGCGTTCGCGCGCGATCCGCGCTGGGCTGATTCGCTCGGGCCGCAGCGGCTGGTGAGCGACAAACTCGACGCGGCGTCGCTGCAGGCCGCGCTCCCGCCGGGGCTGTGGCACGAGGCCCTGGCCGCGCTGGTGCGGATGTTCCCCGGCGTGGGCCCGATGAGCTGGGCCAAGGACTTTGGTGACGCGCCCGCGAACGCGTGCGAGCGGGTCTTTGACGGACCGATGACGGACCTGTACGCTCTGCTCGTCAAGAGCCGCGGGCTCTTGGTGGGGGATCAGGTGCAGTCGCGCGAGATCCGCGAGATCGTGCGCGACGCGCTCACCCGTGTTGGGGCGTAAGGCAGTCGGAAGATATGGAACACTGACCACAGGCGGCGAACGCCTGACGACAAGAAGGAAGATGACGATGATGCGCACGATGGTGATGACGACGGTGATGGGCGCGGGGCTGTTCCTGGGCGGGTGCGGCGGCGGGCTCAAGAGTTACGAGATCACCGTGAAGTACGCCGACACCAACGCCGCCGCCGCCCCGCGGACGGTGGCGCTCGCGGGGTTCCGCGGCGTTCCGACGGATCATGTGATGGCCAAGGCGGGCAACGCGTGGCTGCTCGACGCCAAGGCCAAGACCGACGCGAAGGCCATGACGATCGTGCTCAACAGCGGCGCGCCGGCGTCTGTGCTCGCCAAGAACGACGCCAAGTGGACGGAGTGGAAGAGCGAGAAGGGCGAGAAGCCCGAATATGTGTGGGCGTTCGCCAACGGCAGCGGTCGCCAGGACGAGGTGAAGGTGTTGCTGCCGCTGCACGCCAAGGCGTGGGACGGCGACAAGATCATTCTGAATGTGGACGCCGACGGGAATCTGAAGATCGATCCCTCGACGCCGCGCAAACTGGATCGCAACCCGCCGGAATGAGTCGGCACGAGATGGTTCGTGTGTCGGCTTGCGACCGGGGACGTGGAAACTTGAGGCGAGGCTTGTTCGGCGCGGGCTGCGACCCCGAGGCCGGATGAGCGGCAAGGAGCCGTGGGCAACCGATGGCGCGCTGGGGCGCATATGAGACAGTCCGCGAGATCGCCCAGACGCGGATGGGCGCGGTGTGGCTCGCGCACGCCGCGGGCAGTGTCTCACACGCCGCCGACCGGTATGTGATCAAGACGACCGAGTCGAGTTTCCAACTCGGCGATGCGCAGACCGAGCAGGCCGAGGTTCAGGCGTTCGTCGACGCGGCCAGCGAGCAGAAGCGGCTGCGCGAGGCGGGCGTCGCGAAACTGGTGCAGGTGTTCGAGGTTGGTCGCGAGGGCGAGGCGGCGTATGTGGCCTTGGAGCACATGCCCCGCAGTGCGCAGAAGTTCGCCGCCGGCAAGGTGAAACTCGACCCGCGTGCGCTGCGCGCGATCGTCGGCGGCGTACTCGACGGGCTGATGCAGTTGCGCGAGCAGGGAGGCGGGCGGGCCCACGGCAACCTGAAGGCGGCGAACGTGCTGCTCTCGGGCGACGCGACGGACCACAGCGTGCGGGCCGAGCAGGTCTTCCTCGACGACATCGCGCCGGTGAAGAGTCTCAAGCCCAAGGACGCGGTGGAGGACATCCGCGCGCTGGGGCGAATCGTTCATCAACTTGTGACGCACCGGGTGATGAAGGAAGGCCCGGGGTTCACGGCGACGATGAGCGCCGACTGGCAGGTGCTGGGCGGCGACGGGGTCTGGTGGTTTGATTTCTCCACGCGACTGATGGACGCGGGCGTGGGGAAGGCGGCCCCGACGCTGGACGCGGTGCGCGATGAACTGAGCGCGTACAAGCCCAAGGCCGTCGGCGGCGGGGGGAAGAAGTGGGCGGCGGTGGCGGCGGCCGCGCTGGTGCTGCTGGCGGGCGGGGCGTATGTCGCGTTCACCGCGTCGCGCGGCACGGGCGAGCGACAGTTGAGTCAAAAGGAACTTGATGAACTGCCGCCGTGGCTGCAAAAAGCGGTGAGCGAGTCCGCCGACGCGGTGGTGACGGCGATGCCCGTGGTGACGCCGGAGAGTTCGCTGTATGAACTCCGCGAGCAGTTCACGAAGTTGAAGGCGACCAAAGGCGAGCCGGCGGCATGGGTCGGTGAAGTCGAACCGAAGATGCGGGCCTGGGCTGATCGGGCCCGCGAACTGGGCACGAGACTTGAGCAGGGCGGCGTGCCGCTGGGCAAGCGGGTGACGGTGCTCGCGAATGAACTGATTGTCGCGGTCAACTGGCGCAAGCCGGTTCAGACGGAGCAGGGCAAGGCCGAGAGCGCGGCGCCGGACGTGGATGCCGCCGGAGTGTTCCGCCAGGTGAGGCTGAATCTGTGGCCCATCGTGCCGAAACTCGAGGAACTCGACGCCGCATTGCAAGCGGCCCAGAAGGAAAGTGTGGCCATGGGGGCGTCGCTTGAGAAGGCGGCGGAACTCAAGAACGACGCGGTGTTGACGCGGCGTGATGACATCCTGCGAGGTCTGGTCGGGCGGTTGAATGAGGACGCGATCGGCGACGACAAGGCGGCGGCATCGGAGAAGGCGATCGCCGCGGCCGCGGACGAGGTGAAGAACGCCACGACGTTGCTGCGCGATGCGCGGACGAAGTATGTGGAGCAGACGAACGAAGTGCTGTGGCGGCGCAAGGAGTTCATGGCCAAGCCGATCCACACCGCGCCGGTCGCCGAGCCGACGATCGCGACGCTGCGGCAATGGACGGACGAGGCGTTCAAGTCGGCGGATGAGCCGCTGGCCAAGCAGGACGATCCGCGGCGCGGTGAGGAATGGGCCAAGGGGATCGCCGCGCAGCGAGAGGCGTTGAACGGGTATCTGAAGAATCCGCAGGGCAAGCGCAGAAAAGAGAAGCAGATCACCGAATCGCTCGCTGAACTCGCGAGGATCGAAACCCTGGTCGCGGAGACGGTCGCGAAGCCTTCGGGCAAGAGCCTGAAGAAACAACTCGAAGAGGACGCGGCGACGATCGCGAGCGGGCTCGGCGAGATCGGCAAAAACGTCGCGAGCATCAAGGTCGCGGTGGAGGAAGGCAATCGCGGCGAGTTCGACGGTGCGATCAAAGCGATCGTCGGCGGCGGCGCGATCCGCGACAAGTGGCGGCAGTATCTGGAGCAGAACAAGACCCGCTGGACGGACCCGAACTACGAAACGCTCACGGAGGATTTGGGCGCGGCGGAGGCCTGGTTTAAGGCGCTAGAAGCACAGTTCCCCGTGACGATCGCGGAGACGGACGTGCCGGGCGCGACGCCGGAGATCGCGCAGCAGTGCGCGGCGGCGTTCGCGGCTGAGGCGGCCAAGCGGGTCGGGGGCGTGGTCGCGAAGATCGTGCCGATGGCGAAGGTGGACGACGCGGGCGTCACAAGCGCGGCGGCAGAGTTCAAATCCTGGCGCGACGGCGCGATCTTGATGATGACCGCGCACGTTCGCGCCGAGCAGAGTCTGGGCGAGGCGTGGCTGGCGGGCGATGCGGATTCGCCGTTCAAAGCGGAAGTGGCCAAGGTGCTCGCGGGCGATGGCGCGGCGGCGGTGTTCGCCCCGGGGAACGCGCCGAAGTTCATGGGTGAGGTGAAGGCGAAGTTGGTGGGGGTGCAGGGGCTTCGCGCTCAGACGGTGGATGGACTGGTCTCCGCGATCGGCAAGAGCGATGCGCCGGTGGCGATGAAGTGGGGGGCGTGGCGGGCGCTGGCGGGCAAGGCCCAGAAGAAGGAATGGGCGAGCAAAGTCGACGACGCCGACGCGGTGAAGCAAGCCGCGGAGAAGGCGGCGGCGGCGATCGCGACCTTGCCACCGGCACGCAAGACCGCGCTGGATGCGCAACTGAAGAAGGACACGGCGGCGGTTTGGGCCACGCTGGTTGGCGCGGCGGAAAACGAGACGCAGATCGCGACGATGCTGCGGAGCGCGGCGGGGTTTGGCGTCGCGGAGGCGGAGATTGACGGCGTGCTGGCGAGCGACCAGCGGGCGAAGTTCCGCGTGCTGGTGTATCGCCAGTTGGCGGGGCTTGAATCGTGGCCGCGCGGCAAGGGAACCGAAGACCAGCAGAAGGCCAAGGCCGCGGAACTCGTGAGTGTGCTGCAGAGCGCGGCACAGGCGACTGGGCAGACGCAGGCGGCGGGCGGTTTGTTCGGGGGCCTTGGATTGGCGGCGGCGGGGACGCCGAAGTTTGATCCTCGGAACGATGCGCCGCTGTTGACTTCGATCGTGAAGGCAACGGCGCCGGGGAGCGAGCCGGCGGATGGCGGGCCCGTGGTGTATTCGTTCGCGGGGCCGCGCACGAGAGCAAACTATCAACTGGAGTTCATTCCGGTCGAAGTGCCGAGCCAGGGCGAGGTGCAGCGCGCGTATGTGATGACGAGCGAGGCGTCAATCGGCCTGGTGCGGGACATTCTGGCGGCGGCGCGGGCGTGGGATGCGAACGTGCCGGGCACGACGCCGTGCATCGTGAATGGATGGGGTTCGAGCACGCCGTGGAAGCAGAGTTCGGGCGTGTGGCCGTGGATCATGCAATCGAAGGACATCGTGATCCGTCCGGCGGGGCCGCAGCGGTCGCCGGAGTTCTTCGGGCGGGTGCTGGCGAACGGATGGTTTGTTGACACGTCGTTCAACGCGGCGGTGAACGACGCGGCGTTCCCGGGTGTGTTGGCGGCGGGCGTGGGCCCGGTGCCCGCGCCGACGTTTGATGTGCCGATCACGCAGGTGACGGCGGCGGACGCGGCGCTTGTGGCGGCGTTGATAGGTTGCCGCGTGCCGACGGCGATGGAATGGAGCGCGGCCAAGAGCCGGGCGGGGTCGACGCCCGCGAACCTGCGCGGGGCGTGGTTCAAGACGCAGCATGAATTCGCGCGGGCGCAGCGGGCGGGCAAGGATCTGGCGTATCCGCCGCCGACGGCGGGCATCGCGTACAAGGATGAGGGCGAGGCCAAGGGCGATGACCAGCAGGCGAATCCGAGCGCGTCGGATGATGTGATTTTCTTCCGCGCGACGGGCAACGCGGGCGGCGGCGAATCGGGCCGATTCCGCGATTTGATCGGCAATGTCGCGGAGTGGGTGTTCGACGAGCCCGCGCGGCTGGACGCGCTGGGGAAGAGGTCGGGCGTCGCGGAGATCGCGGCGGAAGCGCAGCAGATCGTGATCTCGGCGGACAAGAAGACGGCGCGGGCGCGGGTGGTGGGCGGGTCGGCGTTCTCGCCGCCGCGTGAGGACTCGGAGGCGTTTGTGCCGTGGCCGAGCCGGATCAACGACATCGCGTTCGACAAGAACTTCGGGGCGGCGACGCCGACGAAGAACGGATACTCGGATGTGGGCTTCCGCCTGGCGTTCTCGGCGGCCGGGTCGAGCAAGTCGTCGGCGGACATCGCGGGTGAGGCGATTCGCGTGTTCCTGTCGGCGCCGTGATGTGAACGGTGATGAGGTCGCGGGTGAAAACGACCGCGCCCCGGCCGTGGGCCGGGGCGGGGCACGTCGCAGGGTTGGCGTGCGAAGAAGTGAACTGCTCGGCGACGGGTGATCGCACCGCTCTCTCTGCGGGGCGCGTCGTCCTGTGACTGGGGTCGTCGGCCTTCTCCCTTGGCCGGGCGGCATCAGTCTTCGCGACCGACGGGCACGGACTGGCCGTCGATGTTGGCGAAGGCGGGCTGGTTGGACTCGCGGGCGCGAAGGGCGAGGATTTCGCGATCGCGGCCGAGGGTGCTTCCGAGCGAGTCGCCGGCGCCGAGGCCGACGGTTCGACCCGGGAGCGGCTTGGCGCCGTAGACCTCGGACGGGGAGAGTTGATGGGAGTTGCCGCAACCGCCCAAGAGGGCGAGGGTCGCGACGGCACAAACGCGGGTGACAAGCTGCTTCACGGGTGACATCCTCCGGGCGGCGCAGGGCGCGGCACGGGAGATGGATCGGCGCGTCGGGCAAGCGTCTGCGGGCGTGGGTGAAGCGGATGGGCCAAACTTGCGCGGGTGGTGACGGCTCTGTCGAGCGTGTGGATATGCCGGTCGGGTTATGGCCCGTCGCAAGGTCCGGGATGAACGCGGGGATCGCGGCAATGTCCTATAGGCAGAAGGGTCGGCGGGTCTGTATCATGGGTGGACATCTTGGTGGGGCGCGGCGGGGTGTCTTTGAGCGGTTGAAGTGCGCCCGGGCCGCGGGTTCCTGGTCCCCTGCCCCTGGCTGTGCCAGGGGGGTTGGTCGCGGTGTCGAGCGATCCCCAAGGCGAGTTCCGCGGTGAAGGTCTGGAGGGTGTTTCGTGCCGATCGAGCCGGGTTCGGACAAGGCGAAGAAGGTGATGGGCGTGGCCCGTCGGCTGCGGGTGCTGCACTCGGAGTTGTCGGACCAGACGCCGGACGTGCGCCGGGCCCACCTGAATGAAGAGATTGATCGGGCGGTGAAGACGTTGGTGCCGGCGGAGCGGCGCGGCTTCCTGGAGTCGTTGCTGGAGACGTTCCCGACCACGGGCGTTGAGGCGAGTGACGCGGCGGCGGCGACGGAGCGGGCGGCGGCGAGCAGCGGCCAGGTGGACGCGCTGCGGAAGGAACTGATCGCGGCCCAACAGGGGCTGGCGCGGCTGGAAGACCCGGCGGTGCTGGTGGAGCGGCTGATTGAGGTGGCGGCCGGGCTGCCGGAAGAGAGACGGCGCGCGATTGCGCGGAGGCTGGCGGCGGCGGGGCTGGCCGAAGTGCGGCACGCGGGGGACGCGCCAGCGCAGGTTCACGCGGCGACGCCGACGCCCAAGGCGGCGGCTCCGGTTGCATCACCAGTTCAATCACCGGCGAGCATGACGGCAAGCGCGGTGACGGGCGCGATGCCCGCGGCGGCGGCGCCGGTGAGTGTGCACAGCGGCGCGCCGGGGACGGTGACGCCGGAACTGCGGAAGGTGCTGGGGCTGGGCGACGCGGAGGCGGCGGACGCGGCCCGGGCGATGGAACTGACGGCGGTGCTGGCGGACTTCACCAAGACGCTGGACGATCAGGTGTGGCGTCTGTGGAGCAGTTCGGTGGCGGCGGGGAGCAAGCGCGTGACCAAGGGCGTGCCGCTGCAGCGGTCGTTCGCGCGGTATGTGATGGGCGACAAGACGATGGCGCGGGACGCGCTGACGCAGGAAGTGTTCAAGTTGCAGAAGTTGGCGCTGGGGCTGGCGTGGTCGACGATCAAGGTCGGGCGCGGGTTCGCGAACAACTGGCTGGGGCAGATGGGCGTGGACGCGGTGACGGCGAGTTCGGGGACGGCGAGCCTGACGACGTCGAAAGAGAAGTTGAACTGGAAGAAGTATGTGGAACTGATGGAAGGTCGCGACCAGGCGGTGATCGAGAAGGAGATCATCGACGCGGTGCGCGAGTATGTCGAGAGTCTGTTCCCGAAGGCGTAAGCGCGGGTTCGAAGCGTGGGGGAAAGGAAGCCGATGGCGACGGTCCACTGGCATGAAGGTCTGTTTCTTCAGTCGCACCACCTGCAGATGGCGGCCCGCGAGGGCGTCGAGCGCATCGCGGGCGAACGCCGACTGGGGTGGGCGTATCCGTACGGCGTCGTGGAAGCGCGGCTGAGCGCGGACGCGTTGGAGAACTTCCAGATTCGCTTTGATCGGCTGCGGGCGGTGATGCCCAGCGGGCTGGAAGTGGATGTGCCGACCAACGCGGAGTTGAGCGCGCTGGACATCAAGCGCGCGTTCGCGGCGAGCAGCAGCGGGTTTGGCGTGAGTCTGGCCGTCCCGTTGTGGCAGCAGACGCGCGGGAACACCGTGGAGGGGCCGTCGGCGGCGGGAGCCCGCGCGGGGGTGGATGCGTCGCGCGTGAAGCGGCTGTATCGCATCAGCGAGCAGATGCGCACGGACGAGAACACGGGGGAGAACCCGCAGCCGGTGCTGGTGCGGAAGGTGAACGCGCGGCTGGTGCTGGACGGCGAAGACACGACGGACATGGAAGTGCTGCCGCTGCTGCGCGTGGGGCACGGCGTGGGCGAGGATCAGGCTCTGCCGAAGATCGATCCGGGGTTTGTGCCGCCGTGTCTGGTGGTGGCGGGTTCGACCGCGCTGCGGACGCTGTTGCGGGACTTGGCGAATCAGGTGGAGGCGAGTCGCAAGGATCTGGTGTTCCAGATCACGCGCGGCGGATTCAGCATCGAGAATCTGCGTGGGCCGCAGATCGAGCAGTTGATGCGGCTGACCGCGTTGAATCGGTTCGCGGGTCGGCTGAGCGCGATGTCTGCGGCGGTGCAGGCGGTGGGCGGGGGCGGGCGGGTGTCGCCGTTTGAGATGTATCTGGAGATGCGGGATTTGCTGAGCGAGTTGGCCGCCCTGTATCCTGATCGGGATCCGTGGGAAGCCGCGCGGTTTGATCACGACAAGCCGGGCGTGTCGCTGATGGATCTGGACCAGCGGATTCGCCAGTTGTTGCGCGGCGCGGTGGTGAAGAAGTTCCTGATGGTGCAGTTCGCGGTGGACGGCGCGGGGATGGCGTGCGGGCTGACCGAGGAGCACCTGACGCAGCCCAATGAGTACTACCTGGGGCTGAAGACCAAGCACGATCCGTCGCTACTCGCGAAGTTGGTGGAGGACCGCGACAAGTTCAAGTTGATGCCCAAGTCGATGGGGCGGCTGAACATCTTCGGTGTGAAACTGGAGGAGGAGCGTCACCCGCCGATGGAACTGCCGAGCCAGGTGGGCCTGCACTACTTCCGCCTGAATCGGGCGGAGACGAGCAAGCAGATATGGGAGAAGGTGGTGACGGACAAGGCGCTCGCGCTGCGCTGGCCGGAGGCGGAGGCGCTGGACGCGGAGGTGGCGCTGTATATGACGGTGCCGTGAGAGGAAGAGGCATTCGGCATCGGGCATCGGTGAAGAAGAGATTGGGTCACTTTGGTGAGTTGGGACGGACATGACGCTACTTGAACTCTGTGAGCCGCTGTTTCAGTATGTGTGCAAGGTGAATCGCGTGTCGCGCAAGGGCGGCATGATCGACGCTGGGGAGGCCCGCGCGCAGATCAAGGCGACTCTGGCGGACATGAAGGCGAAGGCGAACGCGACGCAGGGGCTGGGGCCGCAGTACGACAAGGTGGAACTGCCGCTGCTGTTCTTCGCGGACTTCATGGTGCGTGAGAGCGGCCTGCCGTGGGCGGCGGGGTGGAAGAACCTGGCGTATGAGCGGCAGGAGATGGCGGGAGACGAGAAGTTCTTTGAGTTGCTCGAAGAAACGCTGGTGGAGTCGGGTGAATCGGCGAACCATCGGCTCGCGATTTTCTACACATGTCTTGGGCTGGGGTTCACCGGCTACTACATGGGGCAGCCCGAGGCTCTGCGGCGCAAGATGAATGAACTCGCGCTGCGGCTGCGGGGGATGATCGATTCGGATCAGGCGGCGCGGATCTGTCCGGAGTCGTACGAGAACATCGACACGCGGATGCTGACGCAGCCGCCGGCGCGGAGCCTGGTCGGTCTGGGCATCGCGGCGGTGTTGATGGTGGGCGTGGTGATCGCGGCGTATGTGGTGTTCTACAAGAAGAAGACGGGCGAACTGAGCAATGCGCTGACCACGGTGTCGACGGTGGAGCAGGTGAAGAAGTAGCGGCGTTGAGTGCGGAGTTGTGGTGGGGCGGCATTTGCGAACGCTGGGAGGCGGCAGGTGTCAGACGGCGGGATCTTCAAACCCGGAGTTGGCGTGATGGCGGCAGGTACTGCGGTGGCGGTCGGTGGCATCGGGTCGATCTGGAGTCTTCTGGACCCCACGATCATCACGATTCTCGTCGTGGGCTCGGTGGTCGTCGCGCTGATCATGGCGGCGTATCCGTTCATTCTGAAACTCAAGGACAAGGGCAAGGCGGGGTCGTTCATGTCGCGGCTGAAGTCGGCGGCGAGCGCGACGCCTGCGGGCGTGGCCGACCCGGCGAAGCGGGCCCGACTGGATGACCTGCGCCGGAAGTTTGAAGAGGGCGTGGAGAAGTTCCGCAGCAACGGCAAGGACATTTACTCGTTGCCGTGGTATCTGGTGGTGGGGCCGTCGGGCTCGGGCAAGACCGAAGCGATCCGGCACTGCGGCGTGGGCTTTCCGCCGGGGCTGCAGGACTGTCTTCAGGGCACGGGCGGCACGGTGAACATGCACTGGTGGTTCACGAACCACGCGGTGATGGTGGACACGGCGGGCCGCATGTTCATGGAAGAGGTGGGGGCGGGGACGAGCAGCGAGTGGAAGGAGTTTTTGAAACTTCTGCGGATGGCGCGGCCGAACGCGCCCGTGAACGGCATGCTGCTGTTCATCGGCATCGACTCGCTGATCAAGGACAGCGCGGAGAAGATCGAGGCGAACGCGGGGGCGATTGCGCGGCAGCTGGACACGATCCAGCGGACGCTTGATGTGCGATTCCCGGTGTATGTGGTCATCAGCAAGTGCGATCTGATCCCGGGCTTCCGCGAGTTCTTCGACGGCGTGAACGATCCGCAGGCCCAGGGGCAGATGCTCGGGTGGTCCAACCCCGCGAGCCTGGACGAGGCCTTCAAGCCCGAGATGGTGGACGAGCACATCCGCACCGTGCGGCTGCGGCTGCTGCGTCGGCGCGCGGGAATCCTGCAAGACCCGGTGAACACGGAGGACCCCAGCGCGCGGCGGACGAACGAGGTGGATGAACTCTTCAGCCTGCCGGACAATCTGGCGAAGATCGCGCCGCGTCTGCGCCGGTATCTGGAGTTGATCTTCGTGGCGGGCGAGTGGAGCCCCAAGCCACTCTTCTTGCGCGGGTTGTATTTCACGAGTTCGATGCGCGAGGGCGAGGCGCTGGACCAGGACCTGGCGGCGGCGCTGGGCGTGACGCTGGACAGCCTGCCGGGCGGGAAGACGTGGGACCGGGACCGGAGTTACTTCCTGCGCGACTTGTTCATGAGCAAGGCGTTCCGGGAGAAGGGGCTGGTCACGCGCGACAGCAACGTGAGCAACGCGCAGCGCAAGCGCCGAACAATGTTGTCGGTGGCGGCGATCGTGGCGGGGTTGGCGTTCCTTGCGGCGATTATCTTCGCGCAGAAGCAGTTGGGCGATGCGATCGGGCCGCACGCGGCGGCGTGGAAGGCGATCGCGGATGCGGTGCAGGGGGATGCGGAGGATCAGACGCTGGCGGTGATTCCGCCCAAGCGGACGTTCGGCGCGTTTTCGCTGAACCCGGCGTATTCGGCGCCCGCGGATGCCAAGTCGTTTGTCTCGGAGGTCGCATCGAACGCTGGGCTGTCGGATTCGCGATCACCGGCGCGGACGCCCGGCACGCTGCTGGCGAAGCTCGGTGAGAGCGGGCTGGTGGACCCGGTGAAGGTTCCGCCGCTGTTCCCATTTGGCAACTTCAAGTCGGAGTTGCCGGAGGCCAAGGCGCGGTTGGTGGAGCGGGTGTCGCTGGCGCCGGCGGCGGGGGCGGCGTACATCCGGCTGTTCCGTCCGGTGAGCGAAAAGACCGAGGTGTGGAACGCGACGGCGACCGCGGCGCTCGTGGAACTGCTCAAGATCGAGTCGGTGGCGGCCGGGCGGAAGGTTGAGGAGGGGCAGGCCGGGCCGCTGCTTCGGCCGCTGCTGGCGGTGGCGTTGCGCGCGGCGGACAGCGAGCCGAGCGACGCGTTTGACAAGGTCTCGGGCGGGGTCGCGCCTGACGGGGCCGCGGGCGAGAAGACGCCGACGGCGGGCGTGGATCTGCGGGTCGAAGTCGAGGCGATGCAGAAAGAGATCAACGCGGCGTATCAGGCCGGCGAGGGGGCGCTCGTTCCGGAGATGGTGCGCGGGTACGTCGAGGCGGTGAAGAGCAAGACGGACACGTTCCGGTTCAGCGGGGTGGATCGCGATTTGACGTATTCGCCCGCGATCGCGGTGGAGCGGTTTGTGGCCGCGTGGGAAGGGCGGCTGGAGTCTGACGGCGGGCTGAAGATCGCGCAGGCGGCTCGGATTCGGGCCGGGGCGGAGCAGTTCAAGCGGATTCGCGATGAACTTGGCGCGTGGCTCGATGAGCAGCACACGAAGGCGGCGGCGAAAGCCGGGTTGTCGGCGGAGGACTACCAGAAGTTCGTCGGAGAGTTTGGCACTCGCACCGGGCAGTTGCAGGCGGCGCGGGACACGCTCACGGCGGCACTCAAGGAAGTCGGGAACTTCGCGACGATCGACGAGATGATGCGGCTGCTGGCGAGCCAGACCGCGGCGTCGGCGTCGGACGAGTTCAAGGCGGTTGCGGAGGCCTTGCCGGCGACCAAGGCTGGGGATGAGAAGAAGGACGAAAGCGATCTGGCCAGGGCCGCGGAGACGCTGTCGGCGGGTCGGGAGCGGGTGCTGGGCAAGGATGGCGCGGGCGGATTGATCAGCGCTCGGCGCGACAACCTGATCGCCACGCTGAGCGGGAACGCGGACCTCAAGGCACTGCTTCAGAAGAACGGCGTGCAGATGGGGTTCGAGCAGCAGTTCGCGGCGTATGACGCGGCGAGGCAGCAGGTCGCGGCACCGGAGTTCCAGGGCACGGATGGTGAGTTGGTCGGCGCGATCGCGACGCGGTTGAATGAGATCAACGACGCGACCAAGGCGCCGGCGGGCGACGCGGTCGAGGGCGCGCGCGTGGGCAAGGCGCTGGCGATCGCGCGTGCGGGGCGGGTGTCGGCGACGGCGCGGAAATTCCTGGAGGTGGTGGCGGCGCGGGTCTCGTCGGGCGGTGGGCTTGGTGCCGTGGTGAGCGAGTTGGCGGGTGCCGGCGCAGGGAACGACCCGGGCTCTCGCGTGCCGATGCTGGATCCGGACAAGAGTCTGGTCAGCGATCGGGCGTATGACGCCGACAAGGGTCGGGCGATTCTGCGGGCGATCTCGGCGCTTCGCGCTGAGTTTGAGTCGGGCACGGGGGCGACGGCGGCGCGTTTGCCGCTGGCGCAGGCGGTGCGTGATGCGCTGGGCGGCGTGACGCAGGCGGAGTCGGACTACCGCGCGAAGTACGTCGCCTACTGGGGCGAGGAACTGTCGAAGCGGATGGCGGTGAGTTCGCGTTGGACGGCGAGTTGGAGCGCGTTCCGGGATGAGTTGCCCTCGGGCGATCGCGTGGAGGAAGTGAACACCGCGCTGAAGGTCGCGCTCAAGGCGGCGGAGGATGCGCTGGATTTGAGCGATGAGGGGGCGATGCGATGGCGCAAGGCGGCGCAGGACGCCGGGGCCAAGTTGAGCGCGAGCACGACGCAGGCGGCGCGGGACACGATTTCGGCGCTCAAGGCGCTGCCGCGTGACTGGGGCGAGGCCAGGAAGCAGTTGTTGAACAAGCCGACGTTTGATGATGTGCTGAACGCGTCATTCAAGGTGTACGCGGCGCCGAGCGGCGATGGGCCGGTGTATTCGTACTGGAACAGCGTGTGCGAAGGCGCGCTGGAGGCGCTCAACACGTCGGCGGCGGATCAGGCGGCACAACTTCAGGCGAATCTGGCGAAGTCGCGGAGATTGCCGCTGGTGCGTGACGCGAGCGTCGACGCTGGTGTGATGAGCATGCAGGAGATCCGCGACCTGAGCGACGCGATGTCGGGGCTGGATGAAGTGCGGCTCGATCTTGCGGGCGGCGGGCCACGGGATGTGCTGCGGGTCAAGGCGCGTTCGCTGGCCCAGTCGATCGCGACCAAGGCGGGTGTGCCAAAGGATCGGCTCGACGCGATGCGCGATGTGCTGCGCGCGCTCGCCAAGGGCGGTCTGACGGTGCAGGTCTATCCCCCGGCGAGCAAGGAGGCGGCAACCCAGTCGCGGATGAGCGATGACGAAGCGACGCAGCAGTTCCGCCCGCGCAGCAGCGGCGAACTGATGGAAATCGCGTGCGGCGGCGAGTCGATCCGCGAAGCGATCAATATCGTTTCGCCGGGTGAACTCAAGTCCGGCGGCAAGCCGCTGCCGGTGCCCTCGGCCAAGGGGAGCACGCTGACCCTGCAGGTGAAGTCGAATCAGGCGGGCGGGGCCGCCGGCCCGCTGACGAAGCAGGCGGGCGAGGAGTGGTGGGCGATCGTCGGCGCGATCCGCGATGGTGCCCGGCCCTTGGGCGGGTCGAAGTTCCTGGTGAAGTGCGACTCGGGGCAGGGTGCGTACTTCCTGATCTTTGATTTCAGCGCGGAACTGCCGGACGTGAGCAAGTGGCCCAAGCTGGAAGACCTGCCCTCGGGTCGCTGACGTGCAGGGTGTGCTGAGGCGAGTTGAGGCGGAGTGATCGAAGGCCGGTGTTCTGCGAGAAGGAGTCTGCGGCAGAGATGTTGCGTTCGATCACAAAGTGGTTTGATCGTGGCGGCGGCGCAGAGCCCGGCAAGCCGCGGCTCGCGCTGGCCGCGTTCGGCAAGCATCCCGGCTGGGACGATCACATCGAGGATTTGGGCGTTGATACGCCGCGGCTGAACTGGGTGAAGCGGGTGCTGTACACCGAGGGCGTGGGCGGGAATATCGACGCGGGGGCGTGGGATCAACTTGGCGAGGACAAGGCCCTGCCGGGATATTCGCACTCGTTCGTGTGGCGATGGGGCGCGGGGGATGGGCGGTTTGAATATGTGGTCGGGCGGATGTGGTCCAGTCGCGACGGCAAGGGGCGGACCAAGTATCCGATGGTGCTGGCGGCGAATGTCGAGGGCGTGACGCTGCCGTGGGTCGTGCTGAAGTTGTTCCCCAAACTTGAGGCGATCGAGGCCAAGTGCGCGGCGGAGAAGACAGCGCTCGCGGTGCGGGCGATCATCGACTCGGCGCGGTTGGAACTGGCGGCGATGCTCGCCGAGGCCGGGGGCAGTGAGGGACCGGGCGCGCTGCTCGCGGGCTTGGCCCAGCGGGCGGAACTCAAGCCCAAGGACGGGGCGGCGGACGTGCTTGGCGTGCCGGCGGGGCTGATGCGCATTTTCTATGAGATCGACAAGGAGATGGGGGCGTTCCGGACCGCGACGGAGAAGAAGTCGACGTCCAAGACCGTGGACGCGAGGGCGCGGCATTTGCGCGTGCCCCGGTGCGCCGGGGAGGGCGCGGGGGACGCGGCTCGGGTGTGGGGGGCGGTGCTGTTGACGCAGATCAGCGAATTTGCCCCGGTGCTGGTGCTGGAGCCGGGTGTCGTGGGGTTTGTGGATGTGATCGTGGGCGAGCCAACGGCGGCGCAGATGTTCTGCGTGCGTGCGGGCGAGGCGGCATTGCCACTGACGAGCGATGTGCCGTACACGATTGATGATGTCTTCGCGGCACGTGCGGCGGAGGTGGTGGCGGAATGGGGGCGCGGGTGAGCGGGCAGGTGAAACTCCGGGTGTCGTGAGGGACAGGATTGCGCAAACGTGTCGCTTGACGGCGTTGGATGCCGATCGTTACCCTGAAGACGTGATCGGACGTGTCTCCGGTGCGATCGCGGCGTTGCGGTGTCGGTCTTGATACCGTCGTTGGGGCAGGAGCGGGGCGGGTGAAGGTGTGCGAACGACGATCTGTCGGATCGCGGGCGGCGACATCGGGGTTGTGGGTCCGAGTGTCGCGGGGATGAATCGTCGCCGGAATGTGAAACGGGCGAAGCGGGGGAATCTGGCGAACTGGTTGTGGGTGTGGGTTTGAGGGTGAGTTCACGGATCGGCGTCGCGGAGAACGAGCGCGAGAGCGCGTGACGCGAGAGAGCCGAGGCCGAGGAAGAAAGGCGTTCGAATGAAGCGGAATGACGCGTTGAAGACTCGTGGTCAGAACGGCGTGGGGCAGTTTGGTCTGTGGTGCAGCGTGCTGGGCGTGATGGCGCTGAGCGCGTCGGGCGTGCTGGCGCAGGAGGCCGGGGCGGCACCGGCGGCGGCGGCGGCGGCACCGGCGGCCGAGGGCGCGAGCGAGACGTATCTCGTCGGCAAGATCGTGCTGAAGTACCATCGCGAGACCATCGGCCAGCCGTCGCTGGATTCGCTGAGCGACGTGCAGGTGGCGTTGTCCAAGCAGGCGGACGGCAGTTACGACGCGCCGATCGAGAACAGCGACCAGAACGTGGCGATCACCATCGGGCAAGGATTTGAGCCGGCGGCTCGCCTGCGTCCGGGCGCGATCCGCGAGATCGCCAAGCGCATCAACAGCGTGATGAACGAGGACTTCGGGATCATCGGCACGCTGGTGACGCCGAGCGAGACGAGCCTGCGTTCGGTGGGCGGCACGTCCTATGAAGACGCGCGCGGCGGCGACACGACGCTGGTGATGGAAGTGTGGACGGCGACGATCCAGCAGGTGCGCACGATCGGGTCGGGGCCGCGTCTGAGCGACGCCGACCAGCGAATCGACAGCGAACTTCACACGCGGATCATGCAGCGTTCGCCGGTGAAGACGGGTGACATCATCGACGGCGACGCGCTGCGCGGCTATGTGAATCGGCTGAATCGTCAGCCGGGTCGGCGCGTGGACGTGGCCCTGGGGCCGGCGCTCGCGCCCGAGCGCGCGGACGACACCGAAGGCAAGACCGAGTCGCGGCGCGACGAGGCGGTGCTGGACTATCTGATCACCGAGAACAAGCCGTGGTACCTGTACGCCCAGGTGTCGAACACCGGCACGCGCGAGACGAACGAGTGGCGTCAGCGCATCGGTTTCACGCACAATCAGGTGACCAACAGCGACGACATTTTCCGGCTCGACTATCTGACGGCGAACTTCGCGGACACCAACGCGATCCTGGCGTCGTACGAGCGGCCGGTGTGGGGCGATCGGCTCCGTGGGCGCATCTTCGGGCAGGCGAGCGAGTTTACCGCGTCGGACGTCGGTGCTCTGCGTCAGAAGTTCACGGGTGAGAGTTGGCAGGCCGGCGGCGAGTTGATTTTCAACGTCGCCCAGTTTGAGAACGTGTTCATCGATCTCATCGGCGGCGCGCGCTGGCTGAACACACATGTGAAGAACCAGATCACGTCGGGGTTCGCGATCCGCGGCACCGAGAACTTCTTCATCCCCTACGGCGGGGCACGCCTGGTGCGCGACACCGCGTTCTCGAGTTCGAGCGCGGCGGTGACACTGGAGCAGTCGGTCAGCGCGATCAGCGGTTCGGAGAACGATCTGGCGAGTTCGCAGATCAAGCGACTGGGTCGACTGAATCCCAACAACGACTGGACGCTGCTGAAGTGGGACGCGGAGCAGTCGTTCTATCTGGAGCCGCTGCTCAACGGGTGGGGCGCGGATGTGAGCAAGACGCTGGCCCATGAACTGGCGTTCAGCGTTCGCGGGCAGTACGCCTTCGGCGCACGTCTGATCCCGACGGAATCGTCGACGGTCGGCGGCCTGTACACGGTGCGCGGCTATCGCGAATCGCTCACATCGGGCGACTCGACGATCGTGGGATCGGCGGAGTATCGCTTCCACCTGCCGCGCATGTTTGGCGTGTCGGACGCGGGGGATTCGGACCTTCCGACGCTGTTTGGCAAGCCGTTCCGCGAGCGTCCGGCGGGCGAGTATGGTCGCCCGGACTGGGATCTGGTGTTCCGCGCGTTCTTTGACGCGGGCGCGACGGACGTGAGCGACAAGACGGGCATCGAAGCCAATCACACGCTGATGAGCACGGGCTTGGGCGTGGACTTCCAGATCCGCAACAACATCACGCTGCGGCTGGACTGGGGCGTGCCGCTGACGACTGTGGAGAACATCGACGATCCGATCAACAGCGGCGAGAGCCGACTGCACTTTGTCGCGACGTTTGTGTATTGAGCGAGAGGAAGTAAGGGTCGGTGGCGGCTCGCGAGGGCGGGTCGTTGGGGGAGCGGGGCGAGGATCGTCCGAGTGCTCCTTGGGGAATGGGAACAGAGGCCTGCGAGACATCGGGGCGGCGTGGCCAAGGGCGCGGCGCTCGCGATGAATGAACGGTGAGGACATCACGATGACGCAGAACATGAATCGTGCTTCGGGGACCGAACTCAACGCAGCAACCAGCTCGGGCGCGGGCTTGCTCGCCGGGCTGAGCGGACAGGCGCTGGGCGTGGGGCGGATCGCTTCGGCGACGCGTCGTCGCGGCACACTGGTCGCGGGCATCGGCGCGGCGGCCGCGCTGACCAGCGGCGCGATCGCCGGCCCCGAAGGCCAGCAGGTCGTCGTGGGTGACGTGACGTTCCGCGGCATCAACGGCATGTGGCTGATCACCGCCAGCAATGGCTCGATCATCGACTATGTGTCGTTTGACATTCTGCCGTTCGAGACGGTGCGGTTCCTGCAGCCCGACGCGATGTCGACGGTGCTGAACCGGATCAACTCCGCGGCACCGACGCGGATCGACGGGCGACTGACGGCCAACGGGCAGGTTTACTTCATCAACCCCGCGGGCGTGACGTTCGGCGGCGGCGCGTTTGTCGATTGCGCCGGGCTGTACGCGGCGGCGGCGAACCTGAGCAACGAGGACTTCCTCGCCGGGCGCAACAACTTCACCGACGCGCGCGGCGAAGTGGTGAATCTGGGCACGATCCAGAGCAACGCGGTGGCGCTGGTCGGGCGGCACGTGGCGAACTTCGGCACGATCAGCACGCCCAGCAACGGCACAATCGTGATGGCGGCGGGCAAGGACGTGTTCATTGGTGAGCACGGCGGGCACATCTTCGCTCGCATCAACGGCGACGGCGCCGGAATGAACGGCAACGGTGGGCTGGCGGGCGTGGAGAACCACGGCACGCTGAACGCGGGCTCGGGTCGCGTCATGATGGCCGCGGGCGATATGTATGGCATGGCGATTTTCAACTCGGGCACCGTGAAGGGGCGCGAGGTGACGATCGATGGCGGGAAGAACGGCATCGTGCAGGTGTCGGGCAAGATCGACGCGTCGAGCCAGACGGGCGCGGGTGGCGACATCCGCATCGTGGGCGAGAAGGTCGGCCTGGTGGCGGCGGACATCGACGCCCGCGGGGCGACCGGCGGCGGCACGGTGACAATCGGGCGCGACCTGACCAGCTCTGACCAGAGCTTCGGCGCGGTGTTCGTTGGCAATGACACGACGATCCGCGCGGACGCGACGGTCAGCGGCTCGGGCGGCGACGTGCGGATTTATGGGCGCGATGTGGCCCGCGTGGGCGGCATGATCTCCGCGCTGGGCGCGGGCGGCGGCTCGGGCGGCAGCGTGACGATGGCCGGCTCGCAGATGATCCTGGCCGCGGGCGTGGAGGTCGGGAACGGTCGCTGGACGATCGACATTCGCCCGGTGGGTTCGCTGTTCGGCCCGCGTGCGACGGACGTGACGATCACGACGGGTGCGGACGGCGCGTTGATCGGCGCGGACCCGAACTTTGACGTGACGAGCGCGGCGGCGACGGTGAACATCAACAACACCACGCTGGTCAATGCGATCAACAACAGCGGCACGGTGACGGTGACCAACGTCAACTCGACCGGCGGCAACCCGGGCGACATGACGCTGAGCGCCGATCTCACTGGCATCACCAACGCCGCGGGTTCGCTCACGTTCACCTCGGTCGGGACGTTTGCGATCTCGAACAACGTCCAGATCGACGCGAGCGCGGGGTCGCTGAACCTGGTGATCAACGCGGGCACCGGGATCAATATCGGCACCGGCGTCTCGATCAACCTCGGTGCCACCGGCAACTTCAACGCGACGACGACCGCGGGCAACTTCCTGCTGGATGTCGGCTCGACGATCAGCAGCACCGGCGGCAACGCGAGCCTGACGGCGGCGGCGGGCAGCGTGACGGTCGATGGCAGTTTCAGCATGCTGGGCGGCACGTTCACGTCGAGTTCGCAGTCGTTTACGCAGGGTTCAGTCCCCGGCGCATCCGGCAGCACGATCTTGGCGGCCGGCCTCGGTGCCAGCTCGATTACGACCACCGTTGGTAGTCTGAGCCAGTCGCGCGGCACGATGACCATCGGCGGCGCTCTCACACTGCAGGCCGCCACCATCCTCAACATCAACGGCTCTGTTGGCGTTGGCGGGTTGCTCACGGGCACGTCGGGCACGGACACGACGATCTCGGGCGGGATCACGGCCGACGGCGTGTCTCTGACGGCGACGGGCGAGATGAACATCGATGCCGCGCCGGGGATCGATGCGGGTTCGAGCGCGTTGTCGCTGACGGCGGGCACGAATCTGAACTTCGGTCAGGGCAACGTGGGCGCGATCGCCCTGAAGGGCAGCACGATCACGTTGCAGGCGACGAACAACCTGACGTTCGACAACGTGGGCGTGTCGTTTGACGGCAACACCACGCTGCGTGCGGGCGATTTCTCGATCCTGAGCAACTTGAATGGTTTGAACGCCAGCACGCTGCTCTTCCGCGGCGTGGGCGCAGGGCCGCACACGTTCCGCATCGGCGCGGCGTCGGCGAACATCGACATTCTGGCGGCGGACCTTGCCAATCTGTCGGGCTTCTCGCTGGTGACGTTTGGCGTGGGCGGCGACACGATCAACCTCGGGGCGGCGTCGATCACGATGCCGCTGGATACGGTGTTTGCGGGCGATGTGACGCTGCTCAACGGCGTGCTGCTCACGGCGGGCTCGCAGAAGGTCACGTTCGCAGGCTCGCTCGGCGGCGCGTTCGCCCTGAACGTCAGCACGAGCGGCGACACCGAGTTCAACGTCGTCAACGGCCTGACCAGCCTGACGACCGGCGGCGGTGGCACCACCATCCTCAATGCCGATGTCACCACGTCGGGATTCCAGTTGTACAACGACGCCGTCACGATCAAGGGCGCGGCGGTCACGTTGGCGTCGAGCGGTAACTCGAACATTCAGTTCCAGAGCACGGTCCGAGGCGCGACGAACGGCGGCGAGGACTTGACCGTCAACACCGGCGGCACGACATCCTTCGCGGGCGCCGTGGGCGGCGGCGGGCTGGCGCTCAAGAGCATCACGACGGATGCCGCGGGCACGACGCGCATCGGCAGCGATGTGACGACGACCGGCGATCAGATTTACAACGATGATGTGGTGATCACCGGCGCGGCGGTGACGCTGGCGTCGAGCGGCAGCGGCGCGATCACGTTCGGCAAGACGCTCAACGGCAACACCGCGGGCGGCGAAGACCTGATCGTCAACACCGGCGGCGTGACGACCTTCACGGGGATCGTCGGCGGCGGCAACGTGCTCAAGAGCCTGACGACCGACGCGGCGGGTTCGACGGTGATCGGGGCCAATGTCAACACCAGCGGCG
>Ga0164290_1000730_pt1 | contig 87212 bp, 66 predicted proteins | sample Micstemetagenome_FD_108782 | JGI IMG/M metagenome (GOLD analysis project Ga0164290, IMG submission 108782) | Contaminated culture microbial community from soil near Moab, Utah, USA - Microcoleus steenstrupii SON62 (Illumina Assembly) | ecosystem: Environmental > Terrestrial > Soil > Soil crust... | reverse complement strand
GGCCGGTGCTGGTGGCGGCGCTGGCGTGGGCGTGGCTGTGGGGCGGCCTGCTCGAGCGATTTCGATCGGAGCGCCGGATTGGTGTGCGCGCCTTCTGGGCTGCCGGCTGGCGGCACCTCTGGACGTTTGCCGCCATCAGCCTGGCGGCTGCCGTCGCACACCTGGTGCTGTATTTCACGGTGCACGCGCTCTTGTTTGGCCCGGTCTTCGGCTGGCTGGCATCGGTGGCCGACACCGAGCGTGCCGCATTCCTGTGGCGGATCGCGCTCTACGGGGTGTTTGGCGTCTGCCTGCTCGCGGTCGGCATGATGGCCGACTTCGCGCGCGTCAGCGTGGTGGTGCAGTCGCGGCGCGGCGTGGGCGCGGCGTTGGCCGCATCCGCCGCCTTTCTTCGCGAGCATGCCGGCAGGGCGCTGCTGCTCTACGTGCTGGCGGGCGTCATCTTCGGCGCCATGCTCGGTCTGTACGTGACGGGTGAAGTCTACGGTGGCACGCGGCTCGGTGGCTGGCGCAGCATCGTGATCGGCCAGGGCTACATCCTGGCGCGTCTGGCAATGCGGCTGGCGCTTTCGGCAGGCGCGGTGCGCCTGTTCAGCAGGCTTCAGGGCACGCCGGCGGCGTAGAGGACCTCGGCGTCGAAAATCAGGAACGTGCGGGTTCGGGCGACGGGGGCCAGTGAGCGCAGCGTCAGCACGAGGTGGCGCGCCGGCCCGGGTGCCGTGACGTAGCCGCCGTACAGCAAGCTGGTGCTCACCGCCAGGAACCGCGGACGGGGGACCATCGCGGCTGCGACATCTCGACCGGGGTTGTAGCGCTGCAGGTGTGGAAACCTGGGATCGGTGCCGAAGTACCAGACTGCCGTTGGCTCGCCGTACGACCGCTGCCACTCCGCAAGTTCAGGCAGGCCCTGTCCCCAGTCGTAGTTCGAGTCGCTGACCACGCGATAGCCATGTTCGGGTCCGCCCCAGAAGGCATTCACGTAGCGCAACGGATCGGGCCACGCGCGCGCGCCATCGGCGGCGAGCCAAGTGAGGAGGACGCCAAGGACACCCAGCGCCACCCGGCGTCGAACGTCCGTGAGCCCGGCCATGCTGGTCGCGAGGCGCCCGGCCACGCCGGCCATGAGGAACGCGATCAGCGGCAACAGGAACCGGATCCCGGTTTGGACGCGGATCATTACCATCAACAGCACCACGACTGCCGACAGGCCGAGAATCAGTCGCAGCCGCGGCGGGCGTGCCACCATCGCCCAGGCGACGAGCAGCAGGGTGGCGATCGGCAACTTGATCGCGGGCAGGACCGGCACGTAGAACCACAGTGATCGCGCGCTCTCGACCCCCAGCAGGAAGGTCGGCTGTCCGGTGCGGTTGTGGTCGGCTTGGAACCAGAACGCAAAGAACGCGTTGGGTGACAGCGGGAGCGACCCGAACCACGCCAGCGCCGGCCTCAGCGCGTGATCGGCCGGCATGCGCGACAGCACGCCCTGGAACGAGGGGTCGCCGCCGGGTCCGCAGTAGATCACCGACAGCAAGGTGCCGGCCGCGAACACCCAGGCGGCGTCCCTCGGCCGGGCGAGCCGGCCACTCTCGCGCCACCTGGCGATCTCGACGGCGGCCATGATCATGGGTCCGAAGGTCAAGGCGCTGGCCTTCGATGACAGCGCCAACGCAAAGACCACCGCCGGCCAGGCAATGCGCCTGGTCCACGCCTGGTCGCGCCCCTCCCAGTAGGCACACGCAAACATCACCAGGAACGCGGCGATGGCAATGTCAGTGGTGGCCAGCGCGGCATGCGCGAGGAAATTGGGGTCCAGTGCGAGCACCACCACGGCGAGGCGGCCTGCCCACGGCCCGCCGAGGATGCGCGCCAGGCGCATGGTGTAGAAGAGCAGCACGCACCAGAAGACCAGGGTGACGCTGCGCGCCACCGGCAGTAGCTCAGACAGATCCGCTGCGACCGTGAATGGCCGTCCGGCCGCCAGTTCTCGCAGGTAGAGCGGCAGTGTCTGCAGGTGTGCCGGCAGCGGCATGACGCCGGCCGCCAGCAGCTCCCTGAAGGTGCCGCGCCGCCAGGCGTCGAGCCCGGCCTCCAGGTAGAACGGCTCGTCGAAGGTCGCGCCGAGCAGGCGCGCGGAGGCCAGGCACCAGGCCGACGAGGCGGCGGCGACCAGTAGCAACAGCAGCGCGTCGGCGCGGCCCAGTGCGCTAGAAGCGGTAGATCGCGACCCCATCATCCAGGTAGATCCGGCGCGCCTCGTCGATGTCTGGCAGCGGCTGCTCATTCAAACCCCGAACCATCACGTCGGCGGCGCGCGTGCGCTTCACGACGTAGGTGAAGCCATGTACGGCCGTCAACCGATCCCATTCCCCGCGCAGGATCATGCCGGCCAATGCCTGGTCGGTGACATCGACCGAGGTCGGCGTTCGCGAGATGTAGCCGAACGCGATCGGCTTCTCATGAGCGGTCTGATAGTAGAGGGCCAGGGGGCCGTTCGAGGCGAGGTCGAGCACGGCGCCGCCAGGCAGGCTGCGCAGGGCCGACACATACGCCGGCATCGCCGGACTCGTCAGGCGCATTGGGGCAGGCCAGTAGTCGAACGCGATCCAGGCGACAAGCAGAACGAGTGCGGGTCGCCGCCACCGCCACGTCGAGTGGAGCAGTGCGTGGACGCCCCCGGCCGCCATGATCGCTGCGACCAGCTGCACCATGATCATCATGCGCACGGGCACGCCCGCCAGTCGCCACGGCGGAAACACCAGCCACAGCACGGCATACGGCAACACCAGCAGGTTGACGTCGTCATGGCCCATCATCGAGACGCGCGGACCCAGGCTCAGCTCGAAGCCACCTACCCGCAGGTTGGGTCCCAGGCTCATCACGCCGAAGAACGTGGCCACGATCATCCAGAACCAGAGGTGAGCGACCGGCACCCGCGTGCGCTGCCGCCACGCGTAGAGCGACAGTGCGATGACCGACAGCCCGACGTAGACGCTGGCTTCGGTGACGTACTTCGCGAGCGGGAACCACAGCGGTTGAACGTAGTCGCGGAACCGCCAGTAGTAGCCCCACACGAATGGCGACAGCAGGTCCATGGACAGGTCGCGCGGCGAGTGTGTCCCCGTCAGCGGGTCGCTGGCGTGCTGGTAGACCAGCGCGGCAACGAGTACGCCACACGTCAACGACGCCGGTAGCAGGAATGCGGCCGCCGCCGGTGCCGTGGCCCGTCGGAACAGGAAAAACCAGTCGCCGGATCGGCGCCCGTGCCACAGGTAGAACATGGCGCCGGTGAAGACGCCGTAGGCGAAGTAGTACAAGTCGCAGAGCATCACCAGCCAGAGCACCACGGCCGCGCCGAGGCCGCGGGCCACTGTCGGCCGCTCGCAGAATCGAATCCAGCACAGGACGAACAGGGGGAGCCACTCGAGCGCGGTCAGCTGCAGGTGGCCATCGGCGTGCATGAAGTGATAGCTCGAGAAGGTGAAGACCGCGCCGCCGATCACGCTGCCGGCATAGCTGCCGGTCATGGCCCGGCACAGCCAGAAGGCCGTCACGCCGCCGGCCACGAACGAGAACACCACGATCAGGTTGTAGGTCTCGACCAGCGAGAAGAACGGCAGCAGGAGGATCGCGATCAGGCCGTTGAACGGATTCAACGTGTGGCCCAGCAGCGTCGTGCCGCCGGGGTAGTGCAGGAAGTCGGTGAACCAGGGGTTGCCCCCCCATTCGGTCAGCACGTGGTTCACCCACCACAGATTCCAGATGTTCTGATACCCATCGGCGCCGCCGAACCAATAGTGGGTCGACAGCGACGACAGCAGGTGCGGGTTGAGCAGGAAGAAGAGCGCGAGGTACAGCGCTGCCGGCGACCAGTGTTCGAGCTGCCGCCCCGATGGGGTGGGTTGTGGTGCCACGTGCCTATAGCCCTGCGGCGGTGTCGTCCGGCCGCGAGTAGCCGGGGCCTCCGGCCGCGAGGTAGCCGCGGCTGTGGCCCGCCAGAGAGGGGCTCACCCAGAAAGCGAACAGCTGCGCGTCGTTCAAGGTGAAGCGGAAGCGGACCACCTCGCCGCGCAGTTCGTCCAACGATTCCCCGCTGCGCCAGCGCATCGCCAGCCGCGTGGCGTCGCCGGTGGCCGGCACCGACTGCTCGTACGAGTAGGGCGCGATGACCTGGCCGCTGGCATCGAGTACTTCCATGCGGACTTCACCGCCGATTCGGGCGTTGATGAAGGCGTGCCGGCCCGTGAACCGCATCGGACGGGTCGTCAGCCGCGCCTGGCCGCTGTGCACCTGGCGAGGCTGGCCCGCGGGCCACTGATCACTGACCGAGGCGAAGCCATCGCGCCGCAACGTGGCGAGTCCCGTGCTGCACTCGCCCGGCAGGCTGGTGCCCTCGATACCAGCCCGTCCGCTGACGTAGAAGTGCAGCCGATCGCCGACAATCAGGCAGACGCCGCCGGCCGACTGCACGTTCGCCCAGTTCCAGTCGCCCTGCCGATCGGACACGCCGATGAACGGTTCGCGCCACTCGCGCGACCAGTGAAACCCGTCGCGGCTGAAGGCGACGCACACGTCGTTGGGCTTCTCCCGATCGGGCCGCTCGCCGCGGTACATCGTGAACAGGCCGAGCATGACGCTTTCATACGCGACCGCATCGAGGTTGTAGATTTGCGGCTCGGTCTTCAGGTCTGCTCGCACCACATCCAGGCGATCGGCGCTCGTCCACGCCACCGGGGCACTGTCAGCCCATTGCGCACCGGTGAAGCTGGCCGATTCGGTGTAGCGACGGTACCGATACTGGCTGTTGGGCGCGTCGGCTCGCAGGCTGAATCCCCAGACGCGGCGGAAGGGATTGTAGAAGCAGGTGCTGCGATCGCCACAGGTGCCCGAGCGCGCCACTTCCCGCCAGTCGACGCCGTCGGCCGAAACGCTCAGGCGCAGCGCCTTCAGCCCCAGGTCGTAGCCGGCCATCTTGTAGCGGGCGCGCGCGTCGGCTTCGTACAGGTCGAGCCACACCGTGCTGGAGTCGCGCCGCTGGTCCGAGACGATGTTGGTGCCGGGGACCACGCCAAGCGCCGGCCGCTCCCACGCGATGCCGTCGCGCGAGACGGCCAGCGCCGTGTGCTGCTGATAGCCGGCCATGTACCACATCTTGAACAACTGCTCGGCCGGGTCGTAGAACACGCCGTCACTAAAGACCATGGCGGAGGGGCTCGGCGCCGTCCCGGTGGTCACGGCGTATGGATCGCGCCGTTCGTAGTCGCGCACCGGAGCCAGCACCGGACTGGCCGGATGATACGTAGCCGGATGGAACTGCCGGTACAGCGACGATTCCTCGATCAGGAAGTCATCGACGAACAGCTGCCGGCCAATGTCGATGTTGATGGCCGCGGGGGGCGCCGCCAGGTAGGGCGGCCGTTGCGGGATGGTGGAGACGCTGCGCCGTGCGGGCGGCCACGGTGACGGCAGGACGATGCCGTTGTAGAGCGTTTCGCCGGCGAGCGGCTGCGTCCATCCGCGCGTTGGAACCGCCAGGCTTGCGACTGCCGCCTTCAGGATCGCTCGTCGCGTAATGCCGCCCAGTGACCGAAACACCGACAGGTATACTATCGCAATGTCTCGGCGGCCCACTGAAGCCGGGCACGGTCTGCCCGAGCCCCGCCAGACACCGCCATGGTGGCCGGTCGTGCTCGCCATTGGCGTGCGACTGCTCGCGTGGGCATTGATTCCCGCCGGCCGGTTCGCCTCCGACGAAGACAGTTATTTCCAAGTCAGCACGGCGCTGCTCATGCAAGGTCACCAGGATCTGTTCTGGCCCCCGATGACCGGCTGGTTGCTGGCCGCGCTGCGCGCCGGACTGGGCACCGACGCGGTTGGCACGCTGAGGCTCGCCTGGGTGCTGATGGATGTGGGGTGCCTGCTGGCGGTGCGTGCGCTGGCGATTCGCGTAGCCGCTGCGGTCTGGCCGTCGGATCCGATCCTGAGCACCCGCCTGGTCGTGATGGCGACGCTCGGCTATGCGTGGTATCTGCCGGCGATCTCGCATGCGCAGTTCCTGACATCAGAAACACCGGCCCTCCTGCAGTTGCTCTGCCTCATCCTGTTGGTGAGCCGAGCCGGTGGGGGCGCGGGTGCGTTCGTGTCGGCCGGCCTGCTCGCGGGAACGCTGGTGCTGACACGGCCAAGCCTGTTGCCGATCGCCGTCCTGGTGCCGATCGCGGGGGTCCTCGGTCGCGACCGCCGGGCGTGGCGGTACGCCGTGGCCTCCATGGCGATGACCGCCCTGGTCGTAGGGGCGGTGGTGGTTCGCAACTGGGTCGCGGCCGGGGAAGCCACGATCTCCACCAACAGCGCCTACAACCTCTACATCGGCAACCGCGACCTGTACGCGGAGGACCTCAACCTGTTCGCTCCTCGTGCCACACCTGAACAGATCGAGTTCCGGCGTCAGCAGTGGAGCGGCGAGCTGGTCTATCCGACCGAGGCGCCGGCCGAATTGCAGCGACTGGCGATCGAATGGATCAAGACGCATCCAGGCACCTTCATCAGGCGGGCGATCGGGCGCCTGGCGCGGGTCTTCGTGCCGAAGACCGATGTGCTCGAAATGCTTGGCGGTGAACGCGGCGCCGGCATCTTTGCGCCACGGTCGCTGGCGCTGCTGGCCGCCGCCAATGTGCAGTGGGCGTTCGTGCTGTTTGGCGGCATCGTCGGCTTGACGTGGTTGTGTCGCATCAGTCCCCGATGGGGAGGCCTCTTCACGGCGGCGATTTCTGGGGCGCTCCTGTTGTGCCTGGTGGCCATCTCCAAGCCCAGGTATTCTTTCGTGTTTGACCCGCTGCTGCTGATTTGCGCCGTCGCCGCCGTGATGCAGCCTCGCGCGACTCTGCTGGCTTTGGGCCGCACTCAGTGGTGGGCGATCGGGGCGGTGTCGGCGTTCCTGGCCTGGGCCTGGGTGGCATTTGCGATCTTCTCTCTCTCGTCGCGGTCGGCCTCATGAGACCGGACCCTGAAGCGACAGGCACGTCGGCCTACCGGCCCGACATCGACGGTCTTCGTGCCGTGGCGGTGCTGGCGGTCGTGATCTTCCACGCCTGGCCGGCCCTGCTCCCCGGCGGGTTCATTGGCGTCGACGTGTTCTTCGTGATCTCCGGCTACCTGATCACGGGGATCATCCTGGGCGGCCTCGCTCAGGGACGTTTCCAGTTCTCCGATTTCTACGCGCGACGCATCCGGCGGATCTTTCCAGCACTGGCCGTGGTCCTGGCCGCTACCTACGTGGCCGGCTGGTTCCTGCTCTTCGCCGACGACTACCAGAACCTGAGCCGCCATCTCATCGCCGCCGTGCTCTTCGTGTCGAACTTCCTGTTGCGCGGGGAGTCGGGCTATTTCGATGCCGCCGCCGATCGCAAACCTCTGCAGCACCTGTGGTCGCTCGGCATCGAAGAGCAGTTCTACCTGTTATGGCCGGCGTTGCTCGTCGCAGCGTGGCACCTGCGCCTCAAGCCGCTGTTGCTGATGGGCGTCGTGATCGCCGCATCGTTCCTCTACAACGTCTATAGCGTACGAATCGATCCGGTCGCGACTTTTTACCTGCCGCTCACACGCTTCTGGGAACTGCTGGCCGGCGGCGCGCTGGCCGCGCTCAGCCGGCCGCTGCCGCCGGTGTTTGGCGGCCGCACCGCCGATGCCTTGTCGATGGGCGGCGTCGCGATGATCGGCGCAGGCCTGGCGATGCTCGACGGCACCCGCATCTTTCCCGGCTTGTGGGCCTTGCTGCCTGTGGGGGGGGCGTTGTCGATAATCCTGGCTGGGCCAGGGGCGTGGTTCAACCGCACGATCCTCTCGACCCGCGTCATGGTCGGCATCGGGCTGATCAGTTACCCGCTGTATCTTTGGCATTGGCCGTTGCTGTCGTTCGCGCGCATTGCCAATGGCGAGGCGCCGCCGCACCTGATGCGGGCGCTGCTGGTGCTGGCCAGCGTGGGCCTGGCGTGGTTGACCTACGAGGCCATTGAGAAGCCGGTTCGCTTCGGCCGCCGCCGCGCACTCATGGTGCCGGCGCTGTCGATGTCGATGGTTGTCATTGCCGGCGTCGCGTTTCTGACTGACCGCGCCGGCGGCTGGGTGACGCGCCCGATCACGCGCACCGACCAGGCCCAGTTCCTCCAGTACTACGATCGCATGCACAAGCAGGGGATCTCGGCGGCCTATCGGCAGGAGTGCGACTTCATGGATTGGCCGACCGGAGACTTGCGCGAATCGATTGACGCCAGCTGCACGGCCCCCGGAGCGAACCAGACGGTGTTTCTGTGGGGGGATTCGTACGCGCAAGCGTTGTCGGCGGGCCTGCGGGCGGCCGCGCCGTCCGGCACGGCGGTGGCGCAGGTGGCGACGTCGATGTGCCGGCCGGCGTTCGCCGACATTGACCCTCACGTGCCGCATGGCCGCTGCCAGCGCGCCAACCAGTTTGCGGTCGACCGGATTCGCGCGCTGCGGCCCTCGGTAGTGGTCGTGGCCCAGAGTGGCCGGCATGAAGAGACCGACTGGGCCGCGCTCAGCGCGAAGCTGCTCGAAGCCGGCGCGGGCCGGGTCGTGCTGGTGGGGCCGGCGCCGTCGTGGTCACCCAACCTCCCCGAGGTGGTGATGCGCCAGTATTGGGACCGGCCGTTCGCGCGCGTCAGCTACGGGCTGTCACCAACGATCTTCGCCGTCGATCGCACGCTCCAGCAGGGAACGTCGTCTCTCGACGGGGTGACCTATGTCTCGCTGCTCGACGGCCTCTGTGACGACAACGGCTGCCAGGCCGTGATCGACGATGGCGGGTGGGCGGACTTGATCACTTTCGACAGTGGCCACTTCTCGCCCCGAGGCTCGGTGTTTGTGGTGGAGAAGCTTCTCGCGGGCGCGGTCTTCGGCGGCCGCTGACGAACCTAGGGCGTGGCCCGATCGCCGAAGGCCGCGGTGATGGGTGGGCCGGTGAGCGTTCCGCCTGACGGGAAGTACTGCGGGTAGGTGCGCGCAATGGTGGCGGCCGTCAGCAGGTGGCCATCGGCTGCGAAGTGGATGTCCTTCAAGAAGAACAGCGGGATGCCCGTCTGCGACGCTTTCTCGAAGGGCTCGAACAGGTTCAGGAACTCGATCCCGTGTTGTGCCGTGAAGTCGCGGATCGTCTGGTGGAAGTCGCCGACGACCGGGAGCTTGCCGTCACCCATCAGCCGGTACCGCGACGGCACCGCCATGACCACCAGGCGAGATCCCGCCGCTCTTACGCGGCGATCGATTTCCCGCACCAGCGCCGGCGTTTCACCGCCCCACTCCGGATTCTCTTCGGCGATGCCGCCCACCTGCCATTGGTCCTGGCCGTAGTTGTCCCAAATCCACACCGCGCGCAGCGAGATCATGCGCACGAACCGGGCGACGTACAGCTTCCGCAACTGGGTCAGCAGCCAGCCGTCGCTCGGGCCCTGGATCGCGATGGGGAAGTTGCGGTCGTCACGGACCGCGGCCTGCATGTAGCGGACATCTTCGCGAACGTCGTTGCCGAACAGCAGCAGGAACACCACGTCGGGTTGCCACGGTTGCACGTCGCGCGTCCACTGGACGAGGTAGATTGCCGGGCTGTACGAGCGCACGCCGTAGTTGCGCACTTCGCACTGCTGCCCGCCGGCGACCTCGAGCAGGCCCGCGAATGACTCGGCGAACGGCACCTGGCCGCCCTCGGTGAACGAGTCGCCCATTAACGCGACCCGGCACGGCCTGGCCGGCGTCGAGGCCGGCGCCTGTGCGCTGCCGGCAAACACGCGCCCTTCGGCGTTGTACTCGATCTCGAACCCGCCCAGTTCGCCCGATGGATGCTGTTGAACGAACTTGTAGTTCTTCGGGTGCACGTGGTGCAGGAACGGGTCCGGCTCCATCGGCGAGTTGCCGAAGCCCATGCCGGTGGCCCGCAGCATCAGTTCGGCGACAAGGCCAGCCACCACCAGGCCCATGAACAGCGCGGCCAGCCTGAATCGGAGTTTCACGACGTTCCTAGGATACCGCCGGCGCGGGGCTCGTGGCGATGCCGCGAAGCGCCAGGGAGCGGTACTCGAACAGCAGCAGGCCCATCAACAGCAACTCGCCATACAGGAACCAGGCGCCGCCGAAGTACCACGCCCAGACATCCATGCCGAGGATCCGCGACAGGATCCCGGTGGGCACGACAAACGCCGAGACGAGCACGTACGAGACCAGCCACAACGCCAGCCGCCCGCGGTCGCCGGTCGCCAGGTAGCGCACCAGCAGGACGCCGTAGGGAATCACCAGTACGATCAGGTAGTAGAAGTGCGCGAAGAAGAAGCAGGCGCAAACGGTCGTGACGACCGAGAACTCGAGCGCGCGCCGCCACGCCTCGTCGCCGGCGGGCAGGGCCGGCCGGCGCGACAGGTGATAGTAGGCGTGCAGCCAGATGACCGCGACGGCCAGGCAGATCAGCAGGTACGCCAGGTTCGGGGCGAGCCAGGCGTTGGTGGACGCGACGGCGCAGAGGCCGTGCCGGACATTGGCAAGCGTGGTCTCCGTGGCGAACCATCCGTTGCAGAAGCCCGACCCGCGCAGCACGCCGCCCGCGTCGGGCGCAAAGCCGTACTGCATCACGTTGAAGACCTGCGCCGCATGGTCGGGGACGTTGTTGTTGTAGAACTCGTTCCACCCGAACGCCAGGTGGGTGGCGACGACTACCGCCACGCTGGCCAGGACGAAGCCGGCCACCGCCGCAATCCACCCGCGCAGCGCCAGGTACCCGGCAAACAGCAGGGGAATGTATTTGAACCAGGCGACGTAGCCAAGGACGGCTCCCGCCAGCACGAACCGATCTCGCTGCAACTGCATCAGCGCGAAGGTCAGTCCTGCGAACAGCACGAGCTCGAACTCGCGCTGCAGGTACGACTGCAGCAGTGGGAAGAACAGGAACGTCATGGCGAAGAGCGGCACCCCGATGGCCAGGCCCGGTGCCAACGGCGCCAGCGCCCGGACCAGCCACCAGAACGTCACCGCCAGCAGGGCGGAGTAGACCACCAACAGCACCGCCGCGATCTGTTCGTACGAGTCGAGGTACGCCACCGGGTAGAGCGTGAGGTATTGGGTGGGCCCGTGATAGTAGGTGTTCAGCAGGTAGCCCATGGCGCCCTGCATGTCGGGACTGTGCCACAGCGTCGGGTTCACGTCGCGGACGTAGGTGCCAGGGAGCGACGCGTAGTAGTCGCCGCGGTTGTTCGAGACCGCGGCCCAGGCGACTTGGGCCAGGCGTGCCACGGCGAGCAGTGCCAGCCCCGCCGGGATCCAGCCGGCGCGAAGCCAGGCCGCTACGCCGTTGCGTGTGTCGGTCATGGTTCAGTCCGGCTTGACGGCCCTCACCACCCAGCCTCGTTGCTGGCCGATGGCGATCACTGTCAGTCCCGCATCGGTCGCCAGTTGCGCCGCGCCGTCGCGTGAATAACGGAATTCAATTGGCGCCGACAGGCGATCGTACAGATCACCGACCATGCCGAACGCATGCGGACCGTGGCGATAGGGAAAGCGTGCCGCCCAGGAAAAATGCCGGGACGGCAGTGTCAGGAGCACGTAAACGATGGGCGAGAGGATTCGACACAGCCGCATCAGGTGCGACGGTTTCATGCGCGTCGTGATGGCGCGCGCCGAGTTGGCGATCGCCAGGGCGAGGCGCCAATACCAGGCCCGATCGGCAAAGTCTTCGTAGACGTACAGCAGGAGGTGGGCCCCGGGCTTCAGGGTCCGGGCAATCTGCTTCACCGCACCGCCCGGGTCCGGCGTGTGATGGACGACGCCGTACGAGTACGCGCCGTCAAAGGTGTTCGAGGCGAGCGGCAGGCGCAGCAGGTCTGCCTGGATCACGTTGGCGCGCGGCAGGCCCCGCGTGCGTGCCAGGGTGGTCGCAGTTCCGCCGGAACTCAGCTCGACGCCGACGACGGTGCACTTGGGGTCGAGGGCGACCATGGCGAGGTCTTCGCCGTCGCCACAGCCGCCGTCGAGGATCAGACCCTCGAGCCTCGGTCCGCCGACGGTGTCGTACATCGTCTGCAGGTGGTATGGATAGATCCGGTTCGCGGGGGCGATGGTTTCGGACTGCAGGCCCCAGATGTAGCCGAAGTACTGGGCTGTGTCGGTCGCATCGTCGGTGAAGCGAGGGGCGCCGTTGCTGATCGGATAGCGACGGGCGCAGCCATCGCACGCCAGATGATCGCTGCCGGCGAGACTGAGCGTGCCGGCACAGTCCGGGCATCGCAGGTGTGGCAGCAGGGAGGCGTGCATCGTCTGGGGGCTCGGTGGAACAGTCAGTAGGTCGAGGCGCGCGCAGTGAAGCGGCGGCGGTCAGTATACTACCGCAATGTTCCGACGGCCCTGCGGGGTTCGCCGCCACGCCGTCACTCTGGTGATTGCGCTCGCGACCGCCCTCACCGCGTCAGAGGCCGGCCGCGCGCAGGACTCGGTAACCGGCGATGCGCTGGCGATTCGCCTGGCACCGCGCCACGAGCATTACCGGCCGCGCATCGCGGCCGCGGCGCGCGAATCGAGACGCTGGTTCAGCGAGTGGCTGGGCCCGCCTCCGCCGGGCCTGACGATCGATGATGGCGCGGCCGGCGATGATCCGGCCGGTGCCGGCACCCGCGTGACCTTGGACCTGCCGTGGCTGTCGGCGCCGGCGACCATGGACATCGAGTCACAAGTCGCGTTCGCCCTGGCCCGCGCCTGGTGGCCCGGCTGGGCGGCCGACCCGGCGGCCCGGCCGATGGTCGATGGCCTGGCGTGGTACCTGCAGAGTCGCGTGACGCCGGAACTGTTCAGCGTTGCTTTCCAGCGTCCCGGCCACAGTGCCGAAGCGTCCTACTACTTCGGCGGGACCCTGCCGTGGGCTTTTCCCTTGCTCGTTCGCGGGCCGTCGAGCGCGGGGCTCGGGAGCGCGGTGCCGCCGGGCGCCGAATCGCGGACATCGCAGGTCGCGCGCGCCTTTGGCACGGTCGAGCGGCTGCTGGGGTGGCCTGCTGTCGAGGGCGCGCTCACGGCGCTCGCGCCGCGCGCATCGGCCGGCGCCATGACGCCTCGGGAGATCGACCAGGTCCTTTCGTCGGCCGTCGGCTACCCGTTGTCGTGGCTCATGGAGCCTGCGCGTGCCGGCGGCACCTTCGACTACGCGCTGGGCGGCGTTTCGACTGTTCCTTGCGACGGCCGGGCATGCTGGCGCACGACCGTGGTGGTGTCCAATCGCGGCGATATCGCATTCACGGGTGTCAACGACCTGCCTCTTGGCGGCTACGAGCAGGGCGATGCGGTGCAACTGCTGGTTCGCTTCGATGGTGGTGTCGAGGCGACGGCCCGGTGGGACGGGCGGGCCTCGAGCCGCACCTTTGAGTTCGAGAGCACCACGCCGCCGGTCGAAGTGCAGCTGGACCCCGACGGCCTGTTGCTGCTCGACCGCAACGCGCTGGACCACTCCTGGCGCGCGCAGGCCGACGCCAGCGTGCCCCTGACCAAGTGGGTCGCGTGGTGGCTGCTGTGGATGCAGGACCTCGCGATCACCCACACCGCCTTGCTGTAAATCCGGAGTTGACCGTGACCATCGAATCGTCGTTTCACCTTGCGGACTGGGTGGTCGTAGCGGCGTACCTCGCGCTGATGGCGTACATCGGCTTCTACTTCTCACGCCGCCAGACCACGCTCGATCGCTATCTGCTGGCCGACCGCAGCATGGGGTGGCTGCCGGTGGGCTTGTCGTTGATGGCAGCCCTCAACAGCGGCATGGACTACCTCATGCAGCCGTCATCGACGATCCGCTACGGAGCGGTCCTCGTGCTCGGCGTGTTCTCGTGGTTTGCGATCTATCCGTGGATTTCGCGGGTCGTCTTCCCGTTCTATCGGCGCCTCGACTTCTACACCGTCTACGAATACCTCGAGGCCCGGTTCGATGTCCGGGTTCGCACCCTGGCCGCGTCGATCTTCATTCTGTGGCGGCTTGGCTGGATGGCAACGGCGATGTACGTGCCGAGCCTCGCCATCAACGCCGTCACCGGCGGGCAGGTCAACATGAATGCGATGACGGTTGTCATTGGCATCACCGTGACGATTACGACGATGCTCGGCGGTATCCAGGGCGTGATCTGGACCGACGTGGTGCAGTTCTGCGTGATGTTCGGCGGGCTGGCCGCCACCATTGGCATCGTCTGGAGCGAGGTCGCGGGCGGCTTGCCCGAGATCTGGAACGTCGCCGCGGCTGCCGGCAAGTTCGACGTCTGGACGCCGCTGACCGATCCGGCCGCCGTCGGCGTGATCGGTCACGTGGCCAGCTTCTTCGCCCAGCCGATGTCGCTGGTCGCCCTGCTGATCGCGCTCGTCGTCGGCCGCGCCGCCCAGTACACCAGCGACCAGGTGATGGTGCAGCGGCTGCAGACGACGCGCACGCTCCAGGAGGCGCGCCATGCCTTCGTGGTCAACGCGGCCGGAGACGCGCTGTGGATGATCGGGCTGTCGTTTGTCGGCCTGGCGTTGTTTGCCTATTTCTCGACCCACGCCCTGCCGCCGGAATTCCAGACCGACAAGCTCCTGCCGTATTTTATGTCGCTGGCATTTCCGCCGGGCGCCGTCGGCCTGGTGATCGCGGCCATCGCGGCGGCCTCGATGTCGAGCCTCAATTCCGCGATCAACTCCTGCAGCTCGGTCGCCGTCGTCGATCTGTACAACCGGGTGTGGCTCGGTCGCGAAGTGCGCCGTGGCCAGCATTCCGCCGCAGAGGAGGCCGCGCAGTTACGGGTCTCGCGGTTGTTCACGCTGTTCTTCGGGTTGGCGGGCACGCTGCTGGCGGTCAATGTCGCGCGCCTTGGCTCGCTGCTCGAGATTGCCAACAAACTGATCAATGCCTTCACCGGACCGTTATTCGGCATCTACCTGCTGGCGATGTTCAGCCCGCGGGCGAGCAGCGAGGCGGTGCTGGCCGGTGGCCTGGCCGGCGCCGCGACCTCGTACTACGTGGCGTACCACACGTCGATTGGTTTCCTGTGGCCGTCGACGTTCGGTCTGGCGGCAACGGTGCTCGTGGGCCTGGCCATGACCGTGGTGTGGCCGGCCGCCCCCGGCGCGGCGGGCCGGCAACTCACCTGGCGGGCGGTGATGAGCCGCTCCGTGGCATAATCACGAATTGTGGCTGACAAGAAACGCGCGCTGATCACCGGTATCACTGGCCAGGACGGGTCGTACCTCGCCGAATTGCTGCTCGACAAGGGCTACGAAGTTTTCGGCCTGGTACGCCGGCTGAGCGCTCCCAATGTGTGGCGCATCCAGCACCTGCTCGAGAAAGTGACACTGCTGCAGGGCGACCTGCTCGATCAGTTGTCGCTGATCAAGGCGGTCGAGCGCGCGCAGCCGCACGAGTTCTACAACCTGGGGGCGATGTCGTTCGTGCCGGCCTCGTGGGACCAGCCGATGCTGACCGGCGAGTTCAACGCCCAGGGCGTGACCCGGGCCCTCGAAGCGGTCCGCAGCGTCAACCCGAAGATTCGCTTCTACCAGGCGTCGTCGAGCGAGATGTATGGACGCGTCCGCGAGGTCCCGCAGACCGAGATGACGCCGTTCTATCCGCGCAGCCCGTATGGCGTGACCAAGGTGTTCGGCCACTACATCACGGTCAACTACCGGGAGAGCTACGACCTGTTTGCCTGCTCAGGCATCCTGTTCAACCACGAGTCGCCGCGGCGCGGCATCGAGTTCGTCACCCGCAAGATCACCGACGGCGTGGCGCGGATCAAGCTGGGCCACACCGACAAGCTGATGCTCGGCAACCGCGATGCCTGCCGCGACTGGGGCTTCTCGGGCGACTACGTGCGCGCCATGTGGCTGATGCTCCAGCAGGACCAGCCGGACGACTACGTCATCGCCACCGGCGAAGCGCACTCGGTGCAGGAGTTCGTGGAAGTCGCCTTCGCCCATGCCGGTCTCGACTGGCAGAAGCACGTTGGGGTCGATCCGCGCTACCTGCGGCCGGCGGAAGTCGATCACCTGATCGGCGACCCGGCCAAGGCGAAGCAGCAGCTTGGCTGGGAACCCAGTGTCGACTTCAAGGGCCTCGTCCACATGATGGTGGATGCCGATCTCGAACGCATCGCCGCCGGCCAGCTGATTGCCTGATCCGCGAGCCGAGGCCCGCGCAGCATGACGAACCTGTTGTGGGCGGCCCTGGCGGCCATCGCGTTACTGTGGCCTTCGACGATCGCGGGCCCGCTTGACGGCGCGCCACTCGACACCTTCCTGGATGCCGCCGTGCTCGGCATGGCGGCCGCCGCCCTCATTGCCGTCCATCCCAATTTGCTGCGTCGCACGGTTGCGCGAGGATTGATCGTCGCGCTGATGCTGTGGAAGGCCGGCACCGGCGCGGCACTGGCGCAGGACGGCTGGTGCGTCCGCTTCACGTCGCCGACAGCGCTCTATCTCGATGACTTGCGGGTGCCGCATAGTTGGGACGTCCGCGCCGACTGGCGATCGGCAGAGCCGCGCTGTTCAGCCGTGATGACCGGGGGCTATGCGAGCCTCGAGCGTTTTCCGGTGTGGTTCTTCAACCTTCCGCCGGCCGATCCGGGCACCGCCAACGCCGCGCCTGATCGGCCGCCCAATGCCACCCTGCAACTGGATGTGGATGGGTTCCTTCATGTCGGTGAATCGGGCCTCTTCCAGGTCCCGATGAGCGCCGACGTGCAGGCGGCCGTGCGCATCGACGGCGTCGAGGTCGCTGATCCGGCCGCCGGCGTGATGGTCGCTTCCGGCACCCACCGCGTGAGCATTGCCGGCACCCTGGTTCGCGACAAGTGGAGCCTCGAACCGCGGTGGAACGGAGCTGACCTCTGGAGCGCGGCGACCGCGACGATGGTGGCTCCGGCGGCGATGGACCAGTGGCTACGGCCGTGGGGCCGCTACGTCACGTTGTTGCTCGTCCTCGGGTTGCTCGCGGTCGCGCTCGCGGCCATCGTTGAGCGGGCCGGCAGCGCGGTCGCCATGGCCGGTGTTGCCGGGCTGTCGGCGGCGATGGCGGCGTGCGCCCTGACGGGCCGCGAGTCGCTGATTCGGCTGGCGCCGTTGTTACTGGTTCCGGTCGTCGCCCTGCGGTGGCCGCGCCGCTTCCAGAACCTCTTCGGAGCGTCCCTGCTGGTCGGCGTCCCCTTCCTGGTCCTCGCCGTGGTCGCGGCGCGGGCAGAACCCGGGATCTTCACGTTTTTCACGGCCGGCGACGACTGGTGGATGTTCCAACGGTGGGCCTATCGCATCTACATGCAGGGGTACTGGCTGCAGGGTGGGGAGGACACGTTCTGGTTCCAGCCCCTGTATCGATGGATTGCCGGCGCGCTCCACCTCGTCTTTGGTGACTCGAGTGTCGGCGAGTGGTATTGGGATGCCGGTGCTGCCGTGGTGGGAGCGCTGTTCGCCTTCCACGTGACTCGCGTGGTGGCAGGTTTTCGTTGGGCTCTCGGCGCCGGCGTCCTGACGCTCGTGACCTTCACGATCGGCCCCGCGTGGTACATGCTCGGTCGCGGACTCTCTGAGTTCAGCTCGGCCGGCTTTCTCTATGCGGCCGCGTTGCTGGCGTTGCGCGCGCGTCGCGGGTATTGGCCGGCCGCCGTGGCCGGCGGGCTACTGGCGACGCTGGCCTTCCTGACGCGGCTGAACAACCTGCCGATGGCCCTGGCCGTCGCGGTCTTCGCCCTTCCCATTCGCATCCCGGCTTCGGACGCCTTCCGTCCGTCAGCGTGGTTCCCCCGCGTGTCGCGGCCCGCTGCGCTCGGCGTCCTGGGCGGGGCGGCAATCGGGCTGTGGCTGTTTACCGCGCGGACCTACTACTACACCGAGGTGCCGAGCATGCTGCACGGCACGACGGCCATGCTCAATTCGGTGTGGCGTGACTCGACCGGACCTGCGGACCTGGCCGCCCGTCTCGCGTCGAGCCTCATGATGCTCCTGACGATCAACGACCCGCCGCGCTTTGACCCTCGAGCGTTGCCAGTGATGGCCGGGTTCGCCGCCGCCTTGCTCGCGATTGCCAGGGTCGGGGTGTTTGCGCGATTGCCTCTCACGGTCGTGCTCTTCGCGATTGCCGGGGTCGCCGGGGCCTTCGTGGCCAGGGGCACGGCCTATCCCGGCCGCTTCTCCATCCACCTGATCCCCGTGAACGTGGCGCTCACGGTCTGTGCAGTGGCCCTGGTGTGGGGCCGGCTTCGGTCTTCCAGATTCTTGCGACCCGCTCCCCAATCGCCAGGCACGACGTAAGGCCGGGCGAGTCGATGCCCGACGCCTGGATCACGCGCGCGTTCACGGTGTCGCGCTGGACCAGGAAGTCGGCGAACGAGGCCTCGGGACCATGCAGCTTGGCGCGAATGCCGCTGCCACCCGGTTGCAGGTCGGCCAGGGTCACCCATGGCAGCAGGTGCTGGGCCGGCTCGACGAATGCCTCGAGCGCAAGGCGTCCTCCCTCGTAGTCGTCCTTTGCGTCCTGATAGTGGATGGTCGGTCCCAGCGTCACCGACCCCCACGTCGTCTTGGCCAAGTGGACGCCGAGTCCGGCGCCCGACGCGTGGGGCAGCGGATACACCAGTCCGTTCACCATGTGACGCCTGGCCGGCTTCAGTTCCGCATATTCGCCCCGGCACGGGTAGATGCGAAACGGCATGCCGCCGAGCATCTGTGACGTGGTGTCGGCGTAGAGTCCAGAGGCGTTCACGACGGTCGCGGCAGCGAAGCGTTCGTGCGGCGTCACCAGCGTGATGCCGTCGCGACCCGGCTCGGCGGCGATCAGCGGACTGCCGACCACCAGCGCGACGTCGTGATCGCGGCACAGGTGCTCTAGTGCCTTGACGAGCGCCTCGGCCTCGACGATGCCCGTATCTGGTGACCACAGGGCCGCCACCGCACGGACGTTCGGTTCCTGGGCTGCGACGAAGGCCGCGTCGGCTTCCTGGATGGCCACGCCGTTCGCGCGCGCCTTTACGGCCAGCGGTGCGAGCGCCTCGGCCTCGTGATCGTCGCCGGCGACGATCAGTTTCCCGCAGCGACGGTGAGGCACGTTGTGAGCGGCGCAGAAGGCGTACAGCCGGTCGCGGCCTTCGACGCACAGCGTGGCCTTGAGGGAGCCTTGCGGGTAGTAGATCCCGGCATGGATGACGCCGCTGTTGTGGGTGCTCGTAGCTCGGCCGGGTTTGGCCTCGCGCTCCAGCAGGCACACCGAGGCCCCGGCTCGCGCCAAGGCCAGGGCCGAGGCCAGGCCCGTCACACCCCCGCCAATGACGGCAACATCGACGCTAACCATGGCTTTTTACTATACAAGCGGTCGGGTTGCGCCGGTGGGCGCGGCCAGATACCATTAGATGTTTGTGACTGTCCCGCTTCTCGATCTCCACGCACAGTACTTGCCGCTTCGCCAGTCGTTGCTCGACGCCATGACCCGCGTCTGCGACAGCCAGCGGTTTATCGGCGGCCCCGAAGTGGAGGGCCTCGAGCGCGAGCTGGCGGCTCACCTGGGGACGCCCCACGCCCTCGGCATGTCCTCGGGCACCGACGCGCTGGTCGCTGCGCTGATGGCCCTGAACATTGGCCCTGGCGACGAAGTCATCACGCCGACCTATTCCTTCTTTGCGACCGCCGGATCGGTGGTGCGGGTCGGCGCGACGCCGGTGCTGGTCGACGTCGACGCCGACACCTTCAACCTGAATCCGGCCGCGACCATCGCCGCCATCACCAGCCGCACCAAGGCGATCATCCCGGTGCACCTGTTCGGGCAGGCTGCGGAGCTGGCCCCGATTGTCAGCGCCGCCGCAGCGAAGAACATTCCCGTGATCGAGGATGCCGCCCAGGCAATTGGTTGCCAATACCAAGGCAAGCCCGTGGGCAACTGGGGTGCGATCGGCTGCTTCTCGTTCTTCCCGAGCAAGAACCTGGGCGGGTTCGGCGATGGCGGACTGGTGACGTCGACCGACGCTGGCCTCGCGCACCGGCTGAAGTTGATTCGCAATCACGGCATGGAGCCGAAGTACTACCACCACCTGGTCGGCGCCAACTTCCGCATCGACGCCCTGCAGGCGGCCGTGCTACGCGTGAAGTTGCCGTACCTGGCGGCCTGGAGCGAGGGGCGGCGCGCCAACGCGGCCCGCTACCGCGCCCTGTTCGCCGCCGCGGGGTTGTCGCAGGTGACGCTGCCGGTGGAGGCGCCGAACCGCACCCACATCTACAACCAGTTCGTGATCCGCGTGCCCAATCGAGACGGCCTGCGGGCACACCTCGACGCCGCCGGCATCGGCACCGAGGTTTACTACCCGGTACCGTTCCATTTGCAAGAGTGTTTCGCCGGCCTGGGCTACAAGGCCGGGGCCTTTCCGGTCGCTGAGGCCGCCGCGTTGTCGTCGCTGGCGCTGCCGATCTACCCCGAGCTGACCGAGGCCCAGCAGGCCGCAGTCGTCGACGCCATTCGGTCCTTTTACCGCGGAAAATAAAATCACATGGAACTGTTGAAGAAGATCGAGTCGAAGCAGGCCACGCTCGGCGTTATCGGCCTCGGCTACGTCGGGTTGCCCCTGGGCGTCGAATTCGCCCGCGCCGGTTTTTCGGTCGTCGGTTACGACGTCGACGCGCACAAGGTCGCGGAGCTGATGGCGGGGCGCAGCTACATTCCGGACGTGCCGTCCGAGCACCTGGCCGAAGTCGTCAAGAACGGCAAGTTCAAGGCCACGACCGATCCCAAGGCGCTGGCTGCCGCCGACATCATCGACATCTGCGTGCCGACGCCGCTGCGCAAGACCAAGGACCCCGACATGACGTACGTCGTGCAGGCGGTCGAGGCGACGGCGGCAATCCTGAAGAAGGGGCAGCTGATCATCCTGGAGTCGACCACCTACCCCGGCACGACGGTCGAAGTGGTCCAGCCGGTGCTGGCCGCCAAGGGCTTTACGCCCGGCGTGGATTTCTACCTGGCGTTTTCGCCCGAGCGCGTCGACCCGGGCAACCCGACCTACCAGACCAAGAACATTCCCAAGGTCGTCGGCGGCATCAACGAAGACAGCACGAAGTGCGCGGTCGCCTTTTACGAGCAGGTGATGGACAAGGTCGTCCCCGTCAGCTCGCCGAGCGTGGCCGAAATGGTCAAGCTGCTCGAGAACACCTTCCGCGCCGTCAACATCGGCCTGGTCAACGAGCTGGCGCTGATGTGCCACCGCATGGGGCTCGATGTCTGGGAAGTGATCGATGCGGCCAAGACCAAGCCGTTCGGCTTCATGCCGTTCTACCCGGGCCCCGGCCTGGGCGGCCACTGCATTCCGATCGACCCCTTCTACCTGTCGTGGAAGGCCCGCCAGTACAACTTCGAGGCGCGGTTCATCGAGCTGGCCGGCAACGTCAACGGCGCCATGCCCGAGTTCGTGGTGCAGCGGATCATCGACGCCCTCAACTCGCAGAAGAAGTCGCTCAACGGGTCGCGCGTGCACATTCTCGGCGTCGCCTACAAGCGCGACGTCAACGACCTGCGTGAATCGCCGGCCCTGGAAGTGCTGGAACTGCTGGCCCACCGCGGCGCCGCGGTCAGCTACACCGACCCGTATGTGCCGGCGTTCAAGCACGCGTCGCTGGATCTGCGAACTGTCGACGAAGCGAAGGCCCACGAGAACGTCGACCTGGGCGTGATCATCACCGATCACAAGGTGTTCGACTACGCGGCGATGGTGGACAGGTTCCCGCTGCTGGTCGATACGCGCAATGCCCTCAAGGGCGTGAAGCGCGACCACCTGTTCCGCCTGTAAGGCATGAAGTTCACGGCATCGCGAATCCCCGGCGCCTGGGTCATCGACATCACGGCGATCCACGACCACCGGGGGTTCTTCGCGATGACGTGGCTGCCAGACGAGTTTCGCAAGCACGGCATCGACCCCGCGCTGGCGCAGTGCAACCTCGCCTACAACCACAAGCGCGGCACGCTTCGCGGCATGCACTTCCAGGCCGCGCCGCACGCGCAAGCCAAGATCATCCGCTGCACCCGCGGCGCCCTCCTCGACGTGATCGTCGACCTGCGGCCCGAATCGCCCGCCTACTGCCAGTGGGACGCGGTCGAGTTGACGGCCGAGAACCGGCGCATGCTCTACATGCCCGAAGGCATTGCGCACGGCTACCTCACGCTGACTGACGATGTCGAGGCCTACTACCATGCGTCGACGCCGTGGCACCCGGCTGCCGAGTCGGGTGTGCGGTGGGACGATCCCGCCTTCGCAATCGCGTGGCCGTTCGCGCCGGTCCTGGTCTCGGACAAGGACGCGGCCTGGCCCGACCACCGGCCCGTCACCTGAGCCCTTCAATGACTGGCGCGCCACGGCCGGCGTCGACAAACGAGACGGTCGCCTGGCTCGTCTCCATCCTGATCCTCGTCGCCTTGTATGCGGCCGGCACCGCGGGCCTTGCGCCCGATGCGTTCGGAATCACCGCCATGCTGCTGGCGCCTGCCGGCGTCCTTCCGGCAATCGCCGCCGCAGTCGTGACGCCGGCGGTTGCCGCCGTCATGCTCGACTCGCGGGGCTGGACTGGATGGGTACGTTCCTACCCGATCGCCGCGGTGGCCGCGGTACTGGCCGGGGTCGGTATGTTCGCCGGGCGGTCGGCATTCCTGAACCCGGACGCGCTGATGTTTGCTCCCAAGTTCGAGAGCGCGGTGCCGGTCTCCGGCGCGTTCATCACGCACGACGAGATGCTCGAGTTCCTGGTCCACTCGCGGGTGTGGGACTACACGCACCGGTGGTGGGGCTGGTCGGTCGAGTACTCCTACCAGGTGATCTCTTCGCTGGCCGGCGCCGTCTTTGTCTTGCTCGCCGTCCGGCTCGCCGGCCGGCTGGCGCCGTCCGCACCCGGCCTGTTCCTGTTCGGCCTGTTCAGCGGCGCCTACATGCAGTTGTTCTTTGGCGACGTCGAGAACTACACGCTGACGGCGGTGGTCGTGACCGCCTACCTGCTGGTGGCAGTGCGATTCCTGCGGGGTGAGGTCGCGCTGGCGGTGCCGGCCGTCGCCCTGGCTGCCGCCATGTCGTTCCATTTGCTCGCGGGCTGGCTCCTGCCGTCGCTGGCATACCTCGCCTACCTCTCGTGGCGTCGCACGCGCGACTATTCCCCGGTGTCCCGCGCGGCGGGTCTCGCGGCCATGGTCATTGCCGCGACCCTGGTCGTGGTCCATTTCTACGGCGCGCCCATCTGGAGCCTGGGCGCGAGTCATGCCGGCCGGGCACTGCGGTGGCAGGGGATGTTCGTCACGGAGTGGTCGACGGCGTACTATGTCGAACAGACCAATCTGCTGCTGATGCTGTCTCCCTGGATCGTGCTGCTGCCGGCGCTGGCATGGTGGCGCCGGCTGGTGTTTGACGAGACCGGCCGTTTCCTGGCCATCGCCGCCGCCAGCCTGCTGGTCTTCCAGTTCGTGTGGAAGGCGCAAATCGGCGTCTACAACGACTGGAACCTGTTCGCGATTGGGGGCCTGGTGCTGGGCGTGCTGATCTGGCGGAGCGTCGTGGTCGTCGCGACCGGCTGGCCCCCGCGGGTGATGGCCGCGGCCCTCGCGGTCGTCGCCGCCCTGCATAGCTATGCCTGGATCGCCGCGAATCATGTCCATGGCCGGTGATCGCGATCGGCGCACGAACCGCGCCGTCGCGGTCGCCCTGGCGCTCATTCTCGGCACCCTCGCCTTCGGCCTGGCTCCGGACTACATCACCGATCGTGACACCTACGAGCAAGTCGGCCGGCAGCTGATCATCCCTGACTGCTCCAATCTCCACTGCACACGAGTGCTGGTGGCCTGGGTCATCGAGCAGTTGCCCGGCGACTCGCTGCTCAAGTGGAAGACCTACGCCGTGCTCGGCAACCTGCTGGCCGCGTGGGGCATTTTCTGGTTGTCGCGGCGGTTCGGTCTCGACCCGACCGCGTCGCGCGCGGCCGCGGTGCTGTCGGCCCTCGGCCCCGGGGCCCAACTGACCGCCCTCGACCCCCACACCTCCGATCCCCTGATCTACGGCGTGGCGCCATGGCTGGTGCTGCTGCTTCTGGATGGGCGGTTCGCCATCGTCACGGCGGGCGCGGTCGTCGGCGTGTGGGCCAAGGAGTTTGCGGCCGCGCCGCTCTGGATCTTCGCAGCCTACGGTGTCCTGCAGCGGCGGACCGACCTGCTCGTGAAGAGTGCCGCCGGCGCGACGCTGGCGTCGGCCACGTGGATGGGCCTGCAGCTGTGGTTCATCCTTGGCTACAACTACAGTTACGGCGGCAACTCATCGGCGCGTGTTCTCGAGGGCGGCTACCTGCTGACGTGGATCGAGGGCATCGGGCCGCTGCGCGCGATCGGCGCCATGGTGCTGCACTTCGGCCCGCTGGCCTGGCTGGCGGTCGCCGGCTTTCGCCGCAGTTCGCGCGAACTGAAGTTGCTCGCGCTGGCCTCTGTGCCGGCGTTGTCGATGTTCGTTTACGTGCAACAGCCGGACCGCGCGATCTGGAACTTCCAGTTCGTGCTGCTGCCGCTTGCCGCGGTGATGTTTCAGGGCACGCCGCTGTGGCTGCGAGCCACCTGGCTCACCGGCTACGCGGTCAGCCACCTGCCGATCGACGGCGGATGGCAGACAGTGCTGGTCTGGAGCGGCTTCGCGGTGTGCGCCGCGGTTGGCGCGGCGATGCTTGCCGGTTTCTTCACCCCTCGGGTCCAGGCCGGGCCGGTAATGAGCCCAGGGCTTGCGCCGGAGCGCGCCGTGCCACGAGCGTGGCGCGCTACCGCGGTGGTGTCGCTTGTAGTGCTGGGCGCGCTCCTGGTCGCTGCCGTCGACGTGGCGTTTCATCGCCGGGTGGAAAGCGCTGCCGGGTTCAACGTCTGGGGCTACCGCGGGCCGGTCGTGCCACAAGCGGACCTTCGAGTGGCCGTGCTCGGCGGTCGCCACATGCTTGGCGAACAACTGGCCGGGTCGTTGCCGCGCGAGCTGCAAGAGTACCTGAACAACTCGCGCTTGCGAGACGATGGCGGCTTCGCAGGTGGCGAACGCATTGCCGTCGTCAACCTCGCGGAACCAACTGCCGCCGTGCTGTCCATGCAGCAGACCGTGGAAGACGCGGCGTACCTGCGCGCCGCCGTCATCTGCCTGTACATCGGCGATGAACAGCCGCCGTCCGATCCGCGCCGGCAGTTTGAGGGCTGGCGCCGGCAATCGTGGATCTACCGCACCACCGGATACCTGCCGGCCTTGCCGAGCCTGTTCGTGTCCGGCTTCTGGCCGTCGGCTGGAACGTCGGACGCATCAGCGGGCGAGGATGACGCCTACTGGCAGACGTATGACACCGCCCTCGAGGCGGCCGTGGTGGCGGCCCGGCGGCTCGGCCCGGTGTTGGTGGCCACCCACCCCGTGTTGACGGCCGCCGACGCGGTTCGTCACGATCTCGCCGGCGCGCGGCTGCGGAATCGCTTCGCGGACCAACCCGGGTTCGAGTACCTTGACCTGCGCGATGTCGTCGACCTGTCGGCACCTAACGTCGATGGCAGAATCGCCGAGAGCCTGTCGCAGGCTGTCTTTCGACTTCTGAGGGCTCGTTGATGACACCTCCCGCTTCGCGGCCTGCAGCCTTGCAGGCCTGGATGATCGCCGGCTTTCTCGCCGGCTTCTCGATCCTTGCTGTCTACGTTACCTACGGCTCCATTCGCGTGATGGACACCGGCACCCGCACTGTCTATGCGGATGAGTCGCTCGAGCACTACCGCCAGACCCTCAACGGCGAACGCGCCTTCCCGTATCAGTGGCGGCTGCTTGGCGTGCACCTGGTTCGCGCCGGTGAGCGCCTGACCGGGGTGGACCCGCACAGCGTCGATGTCGCGGTGAAGACCGTGCTCCTCTGGGGAACGTCGGCGTTGCTGCTGGCGTTCGGCCGGCTGTATGCCAGTCCGATCGGCGCGCTGTGCGCGGTGTCGACGTACTTCGTCCTCACGATGGCCGGGTTTACCGACGGCTACAGCATTTACTACACCAACGACTACGTGATGCTGGCCGCCTGGTTCGCGGCGGTGCTGCTGGTGCAACAGCGCCGCTTCGCCGCCGCCGCGCTGGTCACGTTCATCGGTGCCTGGGGCAAGGAAACCATGATGCTGGTCCCCATCCTGGTCGGCCTCGAATGGTTGCGCGGCCGCGCGCCGTTCACGGCGGTGTTCTGGATTGGCGTGGCGTTTGTGATCCCGTCGGCCGTGGTGCGCTGGATCTATCCGGCACCGATTGAAAAGTGGGCCTGGTGGGACATGGCCTATGCCAACGTGCCGTTCCTGCAAGAGACCACTGCGGAATTGATGCTGACGATCAAGAACAACGTCAAGGTGTTCCTGTTCTTTAACGTCCTGTGGATTCTCGCGGCGTTGGGGGTGAAGCGGTCGCGCGACGGCTTCATCACCAGCCTGGCGCTGACCTCGTTCATCTATGTGCTGCTCGCGTATCCGGTGATCTACATTCGCGAGCTGCGCCACTTCCTGCCGCTCGCTATTCTGATTCTTCCAATTGCGGTCCGCGAACTGGAGCGGGGGATGGCGACCAGCGATCCAACCACGCCAACAGCAGGATCGCAATGAACGCAAACATGAACGGCTGCATCGTCATGGCGTAGCGCGCGTTAATCAGCATGAACGAGATGGTGCCCGGCACGTAGACGATCGGCAGGGCCAGCAGCGCCCTGACCTGGCGGCGCCGGATCGCCACGACGACACCGGCGACGAACAAAAGGGCGTAACCAAAGGTGATCGACTGGCCGGCGAGGTAGATGGCGCGGCTGTTGTCGAACTGAATGGCCGTGCGCCCGTCGTCGCTGCCCTGGATGACGAACAGGCGGCCCGCCCGCACGACCGTCGACCACGCGTAGCCCACCAGGTCACGGGAAATGTTGTCGCGCGACAGGGCGGCGAAACGCCGCATCTCGTGTGCGTAGCGGCGGTAGCCGACCGTGTTGACGCCAACCCGCTCGAAGCAACCGTCCGAGATGTCGCCGACGACTTGCCGCCGCGGCAGGCTTCGGTCCCTGATGCTGGCAAACGACCGCGAGCGGCTGACCATTGACTGCGCGATGGGCCCGCGCACGTCCAGGTCGGTAATCCGGTTGGCGAATGCACGAGGGATGCCCAGAGTCGAGCCGTCGACCATCGTGATGGTGGTGCGCTCGGCGTCGCGGACGATGGTGTCGACGACCGGCGGTGGGTCGGTCATCACGTGCGTACCGGCGACGAGATCGACGGCAAGCCTCAGGTCGGCATCCGTCACCGCGCCGTCGCCGTCGAGATCCACAAGGGCCAGGTCCGGCGTGCCCACGCCCCAACTGACCGACGCGGCGATTCGGGCCACGTCGAAGACATCGAGCACGAGACTTCCGGCGTCGAGGTCGCCCAGGTGCTCTTGGCTGAGCACGAAGATGCCTGGATCGCGCGCCCCGGCGACTGGCGCGACATGCCGGACTTCGCCGCCGTCGCGCCGCACGGTGGCCTCGACGTAGTACGACATCTCGCTGCCTGACGGGACATCGGCCAGCGCGACCTCGAATCGTCCGCTCGGGTCGAGCGGCGCCGTCATGCGCCGCACGGCCGGGTTGCTGACGGTCCAGTAGATCACCTCGACCCGGGTATCCCCGGGCGGGCCGCAGTGGCACTTGCCGCTCACGACCACCGGGAACTCATCGATGCTCGAATAGTCCTGTGGAGGATGCTCGAAAGCGGCCCGTGGGTTGTAGAGCCAGTTCGACTGGTAGGGGCCCGTTTGAAGACTCCCGAACCACAACTGCACGCCGCCGTGGGTGCTCGCGGGGATGAACAGGTTGGTCAGGCGGTAGTTCCGGAGAATCCACGGCGAGGCCACCAGCGCAAACGCGGCCAGGAACACCGCCATGTGCATTAGCTTGCCGGCGTGCCGCGGGCGCGGCCACAGGTAGACCACCGCCAGGAACGCCGGAAACAGCACCAGGTTGGGCCGGAACTGGAACGACAAGCTGGCCAGGACACCGCTGATCGCGAACAGCAGCGGGCGCTGCCAGGCGCGGCCCTCGGCGAAGCTCCACATCATGGCCACGAACAGCACTGTGCAGATGGCGTCGGATGCCTGCGTGGATGCGTAGACGGTGTTGAACGAGAAGAGCCCGGTCAACAGGGCGGTGACGACACCGTAGCGCTGACCCAGCTCGAGCCGGACGAGCCGGTAAATCATGTACGGGACGGTGGCGTTGAATACCGCCTGCGCCACCAGCGGAACCCACAACACGTCGCCCGCAACCCGGTACCAGAACGCGAGGAAGTAGGCGTAGCCCCAGACGATATGAAATGGCTCGAACGGCTTGCCCTGGGCCAGGGTCTTGGCCACATCGTAGTAGGCGTCGATGCCTTGCCACCCAAAGGGCAGCGGCGACCAGATGAAGATGAAGAACAGGCCGGTCAGCAGCGACAGCGCGCAGGCGGCGTAGACGCTGGTGGTCGACGCCGCCAGGCGCGTAAGCAATGGGATCACGCGGCAGGACTCCGCCGCCACAGCACCACCGACAGGGCGGCCGCGAACCCGAAGATCGCCGTGCCTGCCCACAGCCCCTCTGGCACGAAGGCGAAGGCGAATCGACCCGTCTGGCCGGGTGCGAGCATGACGCCGGGCATGGCCTCCTGGTCGGGCAGCAACGGTCCTGCGCTGCTGCTCCAGCCGGCCGAGTAGTTCTGATTGAGAGACACGCGCGAGGACTGGTCGCCGGCGCTGGCCGAGAACTCGATGCGGTTCGGGGTGAACGTCACGTCGGCCACCTGCGCCGTGCCGCCGCCAATCACCAGCGGATGCGCGTGCGAGGCGGTGCGCCGCAGTTGCAGCGACTCGTAGCAGGCAAAGAAGGCGCGATCGTTCATGAGCGCCGTGAACATCGGCGAGCCGTCACGGTACGCGTTGGTCTCGTCCGACAGTTGCAGCGTCGTGGGCCCGCCCATGGGCTTGAACGTGGCGGCCAGGGCCGGCACCGAGAAGACGTCTGCCAGCAGCAGCCGATTCGTCGCGATCAGGTTGATCGCGGCCAGCACGGCGATGGTCGCGAGCAGGCCGGCCGCGCCCTTTGACAGGGTGTCTGCCGCCACGGCCCGCAACGCCCATCCCGCCGTGACCGCGCCGCACAGCACCGCCACCATGTTGTAGCGGCTGGGTATTCTGAAGCTCGAAAACAGCGGCAGGTGGCTGGCCAGCGACGCCGGCGCGAACCGGTTGAAGTCCCCGAGCGACCACACGAAGAAGACGGCCGTTGCGATCGCCAGCGCCAGGCCGAGCCAGTAGTCAGGCGCGCGCCGCGCACCAACTACCCACAGCACGCTGGCGACGATCACGAGCGCGGCGACCTGGCCGATGTAGTTGCCGTACTCGTGCCAGCCGTGCCGCTGCTCGGGCAGGCGGGTGCGCGTCTTCTGGTCGGGATCCAGGTAGATCCCCTTGACCATCTCCAGCGTCGTCCGGTCCGGACGTTCAGTTGGCGGCCGCGTGTCCCAGAACTGCTCGCTGCCGACGAACGACACCACGGGCAGCAACTTCGGCGCGGAATAGGCGAGCCCGGCCACGCAGCAGATGACCCCGAAGATCAGCGGACGCCACTGCCGCAACGCCGCCGCCGACACCACGGCTAGTACGCTGACGACAGCGATCGCCATGGGCAAGATGTGCGTGCCGCCGTTGTAAACCATCAAGGCGATCGGCATCGCCGCAAGTAGCGATCCGCGCAACGAGCCCGTTTGAACCGATCGCAGGAAGAAGTAGAGGACGAACGGCAGGTAGAACACCGGCAGGAACACGCTGTGCCCGGCCAGCAGGTGGATGGCCGGCCCGCCCGACGCGGTGAACACCGTCGCCAGGAACAAGATTAACGGCAGCGACCGCAGGCCGACCGCCCGCGACAGCAACAGGTGCATGCCGATGAAGCCCAGCCAGTAGTGCAGCAGGATATTGACCTTCATTGCCAGCGCCAGTGGCATGAAGGCGGTGAGCGGATACGCGGGGCTGAGCAGCGCGATCTGCGGGTTCTGCCACAGCACGTTGCCGCCGCAGTACCACGGGTTCCAGAACGGCATTTGCCCGTACTCGACGACGTTCTTCAGCACGGCGCCGTAGTAGAACAGGTGCTGATCCCAGTCGTAGACTCCGAGCGCGTCCGGCTGGGCGAAGAGCGGCGAGCAGAAGGCGTAGCTGGCCACGCCGTACAACGCGACGAGCGCGAGGCGCGACCTGGCCAACAGCATTAAGACCCGACGACGCCCTGCAGGGGGCTGCTCGCGGTGGCGTAGGACTTTCTGGGGATGCGGCCGGCCAGGTAGGCGAGCCGTCCGGCTTCAACGGCCAGCCTCATCGCCCTGGCCATTGACACCGGGTCGGTCGCGCCGGCAATGGCGGTGTTCATCAGCACGCCGTCGGCGCCCAGTTCCATGGCCACCGCGGCGTCCGAGGCGGTGCCGACGCCGGCATCGACAATCACCGGCACCTTGGCTTGTTCGCGGATGATGCGGATGTTGTTGGGGTTCTGAATGCCGAGGCCCGACCCGATTGGCGCGCCGAGCGGCATGACGGCCGCCGCGCCGGCCTCGGCCAGCTTGCGGCACATCACCGGGTCGTCATTCGTATAGGGCAACACCACGAAGCCCTCCTTGACCAGCACCCGCGTTGCCTCGAGCAGGCCTTCGTTGTCGGGGAACAACGTCTGCTCGTCGCCAATCACTTCGAGCTTCACCCAGTTCGACATGCCGGCCTCCCGGCCGAGCCTGGCCGTGCGGATGGCGTCCTCGGCGGTGTAGCAGGCCGCAGTGTTCGGCAGCAGGAAGATCCTGGCGGTGTCGATGTAGTCGAGCAGCGACTCGGTCTTGCGCGAGATGTCAACGCGGCGCACCGCCACCGTCACCATGTCGGCACCCGATGCCTCGTGCGCGGCCTTCATGATGGCGTGCGACGGGTACTTGCCCGTGCCGACGATCAGGCGCGAGCGAAACGTGCGGCCGGCGATAACGAGATCAGACATGTGCGGACCTATCCCCCGCCTACGAAATTGACGATTTCCACTTCGTCGCCGTCGCTGACGATGGCCGAGTCGTAGGCCGCCTTCTTGACGACCGCGAGGTTGTGTTCGACGGCGACGCGGCGCGGGTCGATGTCCAGGGTCGCGAGCAGGGCGGTCACGCTCAGCGGCTGGGGAATCTCGTGCGGATCGCCGTTCAATTTAATGGTCATAGGTCGGTGTCATGGCCTGTTCCAACCGCGATCGTACCATAGCTGATCACATATAATTGAGAGTTGGAAATGTCACCCAGCACTGCTCCTACGGCCACCCTCGGGATTCCTGGTTTTTCGTTTGCCGATCTGCACGACCCGGCGCGCCTGCACGACCTCTATCGCCGGTTCGCAGACGAGGTGAAGGCGACCGAACCGGAGCTGTGGACGCAGTGGGATCAGTACCGGTCGGTGCCCGACGCCCTCGGGGCCGTGGCGCGCGGCAACCTGGTGGTGGCCATGGCGCCGCACCTCAGCCGGTTCGTGTCGCGACTGTTCAGCGTCGGCGCCGAGGCCGACGCCATGGTCGCCGCGACCCGCGCTTACGACGTGCTGTTCCGTTTCAAGATCGACTTCGTCCGCCGCCGCGCGTTGCCGTTGCTGAAGGGCGGCGCGCACGTCACCGCGACGGCCGAAGATCACTCCTATGTAGCGTCCGCCATCCGGCGGACCGACGCCGAGGTCCGGCTGAAGCCGGACACCACATCGGACCAGGAGATCGCCCTGGCGCAGCTGGGCTGCTCGCTGCTCGACCGCGAAGAGGCGCTCAAGGCCAACGGTAGCGATGCCGACAAGGCCGCCGTCGCCGCCGAGATCGAATCCCTCAAGCGCTGGTGCGCCGCGCATGTCCACTCGCCGGCGTATCGCGGCTGGGTGGTGTTCCGCTTTCCCGAGAACCTCGACTACGACCATCTCGTCCAGATCCAGCGCCCGGTCCCGGCGCTGCCCGAGCAGCTGCTCGGGCCCGACGAGAAATTGCGGCGCCGCCAGGGCTTCGGGCTGACCGATCCGCGCTACACGCCGCGCGAGGTGCTGAGCGAGATCCACTACTGCGTGCTGTGCCACGAGCGCGACAAGGACACCTGCTCGAAAGGCATCCGCGACAAGGAAGGCAAGGTCTCGGCGAATCCGCTGGGCATTCCCGTTCCCGGGTGCCCCCTCGACGAGAAGATCTCCGAGATGCACACGGTGCGCAAGCGGGGCGATGCCATCGGCGCACTGGCGATCGTGGTCATCGACAACCCGATGTGCCCCGGCACCGGCCACCGCATCTGCAACGACTGCATGAAGGCCTGCATCTACCAGAAGCAGGAGCCGGTCAACATTCCGCAGGTCGAAACCGGCGTGCTGACCGACGTGTTGAACCTGCCGTGGGGCGTCGAGATCTACGGCCTGCTGACCCGCTGGAACCCGTTGAACATCCAGCGGCCGTTCGCGCTGCCCTATAACGGCAAGAACGTGCTGGTCGTCGGCCTCGGTCCGGCCGGCTACACGCTGTCGCACTACCTGCTGAACGAAGGCTTCGGCGTGGTGGCGATCGACGGCCTCAAGATCGAGCCCCTGCCAGACGAGATCGTCGGCGATCCCGCCACGGGCCAGGCACCTCGGCCGATCCAGAGCTGGAGCGAGATTTACCGGCCGCTCGACGAACGCGTGCTCGAGGGGTTCGGCGGCGTCTCCGAGTACGGCATCACCGTGCGCTGGGACAAGAACTTCCTCACGTTGATCCACCTGACCCTGGCACGGCGCGGCAAGCTGAAGATCTACGGCGGCGTCCGGTTCGGCGGCGCCCTGCCGATCGAGGAAGCGTGGACCGCCGGCATTCACCACGTGGCGATTGCCGCCGGCGCCGGCCGTCCGACGATCATCGACATCAAGAACAACCTGATTCGCGGCATCCGCAAGGCCAGCGACTTCCTGATGGCGTTGCAGCTGACCGGCGCGTTCAAGCGTGATGCCCTGTCGAACCTGCAGGCGCGCCTGCCGGCGGTGGTGATCGGCGGTGGCCTCACCGGCGTCGATACGGCGACCGAACTGATGGCGTATTACCCGATCCAGGTGGAGAAGACGCTGGATCGTTACGAGGCGCTGGTGCGCGACCTGGACGTCGCCCGCGTGCGCGGCATGATGGATCCGGAGGAGCTGGTCATTCTTGACGAGTTCCTCGCCCACGGCCAGGCCGTCCGCGCCGAACGCGCGCGGGCCGCGGCGGCTGACGAGGCGCCCAACTTCATCGACATGATCCGGGCCTGGGGCGGCGTGACGCTGGCCTATCGAAAGCGCCTGCAGGATGCGCCCGCCTATCGCCTCAACCACGAAGAGGTGGCGCTGGCGCTGCAGGAGGGCATTTCGGTCACCGAGAACATGAACCCGGTCGAGGCCGTCCCCGACGAGTTCGGTCACGTCAAGGCCATGCTGTTTACCCGCGCCGACGGCTCGTCGATCGAGCTCCCGGCGCGGACCGTGCTGGTGGCCGCCGGCACGGTGCCGAACGTGACCTACGAGAAGGAGCATCCGGGCTCGTTCAGCCTCGACGGCAAGCAGAAATTCTTCCAGGGCTTCAAGGCCGTCGCAGTGAAGGACGTAGAGGCGGGTCTTCAGACCCGCCTGTTCAAGCTCGAACCGGATCCGAACGGCTTCTTCACCTCGCACAACACCGACGGCAAGTTCGTCAGCTACTACGGCGACAACCACCCGCGCTACAACGGCAACGTCGTGAAGGCCATGGCCTCAGCCAAGCACGGCTACCCGCACGTCGTCGCGCTGTTCGCGGACGAGATCGCCGCGCTCGACGCGCACGACCAGCCGGCTCGTGAAGGCGCGTGGCGGGAGATGATCGGCCGTCTCGACGACCAGTTGCTGGCGCGTGTTGAGCGGGTCGTCCGCCTCACGCCGACCATCATCGAGGTGATCGTGCGCGCGCCCGCGGCGGCACGGCACTTCCAGCCCGGCCAGTTCTACCGCCTGCAGAACTTCGAGCGGCTGAGCCCGCACGTGCGGCTCGACGGTCACGTCGCGTCGATGCTCATGGAAGGCATTGCACTGACGGGGGCGTGGGTCGATCGGGAGAAGGGCCTGCTGTCGCTGATTACGCTCGAGATGGGCGTCTCGAGCCGGCTGTGCGCGTACCTGAAGCCGGGCGAACCCGTGGTGGTGATGGGTCCGACCGGGACCCCGACCGAAATTCCCGAGGGTTCGGCCGTGCTGCTGGCAGGCGGCGGCCTGGGCAACGCGGTGCTGTTCTCGATTGCCAGGGCGCTCAAGGCACAAGGCAATCGCGTGATCTACTTCGCGGGCTACAAGAACGGCGCCGACCTGTTCAAGCGCGAGGACATCGAAGAGGCGACCGACCAGGTGATCTGGGCCACCGACACCGGTGCCCACATCGAGCCGCAGCGTCCGCAGGACGCACACTTCCGCGGCAACATCGTCCAGGCCATGGTGGCGTATGCCGAGGGCCGGCTCGGCGCGCAGACCGTCCCGCTCAAGGACGTCACCCGGATCATCGCGATTGGCTCGGATCGCATGATGAACGCCGTGCGCCTGGCGCGCCACGGCGTCCTGCAGCCGCATCTCGACCCCAGGCATGTCGGCATTGGCAGCATCAACTCGCCGATGCAGTGCATGATGAAGGAGGTGTGCGCGCAGTGCCTGCAGCGCCACGTCGATCCCGTAACCGGCCGCGAGGAGTTCATTTTCTCCTGCTACAACCAGGACCAGGAGCTCGACCGGGTCGACTTCGACAACCTGCGGGCGCGGCTGCGGCAGAACACCGTCCAGGAGAAGATTTCGAACCTGTGGTTCGAGCACGTGCTGGATCGGGCGGAATCGCAGCTCGTTCACGTATAAGCTGAACGCGTGCTGGCGCCGGGAACGCGGATCGACGACCGCTACGAGATCATCGACACGCTCGGCGCCGGCGGCATGGGCCAGGTCTACCGGGCCCGCCGCATCCGGCTGGGCGACGAGGTCGCGATCAAGGTGATGCAGACCTCGCACACCGCGCCGCCCGAGGCGCGCGAACGCTTCCTGCGCGAGAGCCGCGCCTGCGCCCAGCTGCGCCACCCCAACATCGTGGGGATTCTCGATTTCGACTTTGACGCCTCGAACCAGCCGTTCATGGTGATGGAGCTGCTGAGCGGCCCGAGCCTGCGCGAGGAGATCGAGCTGGAATCGCCGATGCCCCCGGCGCGCGTGGCCGCCATCCTGGCGCCGGTCGCCGCCGCTTTGCAGTTGGCCCACGATCGGGGCATCACCCACCGGGACCTCAAGCCGGCGAACATCGTCGTCCATCGGTACGAATCGGGTGAGCGCGTCTACAAGGTGATCGATTTCGGGTTGGCGGCCATGAAGGCGGCCAGCGACGAAACCCGGCTGACCGATCCGGCGTTCTTCGTCGGCACGCTGGCATATGCGGCGCCGGAGCAGGTCAAGGGCGACACGGTCACGGCCGCCACCGACATCTACGCTCTCGGTGTGATTGCCTACGAGATGCTGACCGGCGCGCGACCGTTCGACGCCGGCAACCGGGTCACGCTGATCAACCAGATGCTGACGGTCCGGCCGGTCAGGCCGGCGGCGCACCGCGCCGGCTTGTCGGAGACCATCGATCACGCCGTGATGCGCGCGCTCGACAAGGACCCGCTGGCGCGCTGGCCGAGCGCCACCGACTTCATCAATGCGCTGCGTGATGCCGGCGGCGCTGGCGCGCCGAATCGGTCGGAAGGGGAGAGCGGGCTGCTGTCGCGCTACGAGCTCGGCGGCCTGGTTGGCCGCGGCCGGCTGGGCAGCATCATCTATCGCGGCACGCATCGCGCGCTGGGCGTGCCGGTGGCCATCCGCATTCTGAAGCGCGACGAGCAGCCGCACTGGGATGCCGTCCGCGCGCGCTTCCTGCTCGAGGCCCGAACCCAGCAGGTGCCGCACCCGGGGCTGCTGCAGGTGCGCGACTTCGGCGAGGACGATCAGAATGTGTTCCTGGTCACCGACTTCGTCGACGGTCCCAGCCTGCGGCAGGCGCTTGCCGAAAGCGGCGCCTTCCCGTGGCCGCGCGCCTCGATGCTGCTGGCGCAGGCGCTCGACGCGGTCGCGGCGCTGCACCGCAACGGCGGCTTCGTGTGCGGCGTGAACCCCGACATGGTGCGGATTAGGGCTGGTGGGGCGGGTGGGGCTGGTGGGGCTGGTGGCGACAAACCTTTCTTGTCCGCCGAAGCGCGCAGCGCGAAGGTGGAAGGTTTGTCGGAGCAGATCGTCGTCTCCTCCGCCGGCATCCGCTCGGTGCAGGACGTGCTCGCCACCATGCGCGAGCAGGAGTTGCGCGGGCAGGAGGCGAGCGAACACGAGCTGCCGTACGTCGCGCCCGAGGTGCTGATGGGCGGAGCCCCGAATGTGCGCGCCGACATGTTCACGATTGGTGTGCTCGCTTACGAAATGGTCACCGGTCGCCAGCCATTCCGCGCGGCATCAGTACCAGAACTACTCGGGCAGATGCTGCAGGCGAAGCCGGCGCCGCCGTCATCCGTAAACCCAGCTGTACCTGCCAGCGCGAGCGACGCGATCCTCAAGGCCATCGACGGCAGCCCGGCCGCGCGGTTCGAGTCGGCCGATGCGCTCCGCCTGGCCTTGGCCGTCCCGATCTAACTATTTGAGCGACAGGACGATACGGCCCACCGGAGCGGCGGCTTCGAGCCGCACCGGCTTGAAGGTGCCGTCGGTCGCTAGCCACAGCACGCTGCCCGCGCCGACTGCCTCACCCTTCTCGTTGGTGGCACGTGGAGTCACGCGCAGGGCCTGAACGCTCTGCCCGGAGGCGAGTTGCACCGGTTCCGGTTGGCCGATGGTCCAGACCACCTGGTAGAGCCAGCCGCTATCGCTGACCGGCATGGTGAATTTCTCTCCGGCTCTCGGGGCTATCGTCCGCAGCGCGTAGATCGCCGACAGCAGGTCCTGCGTGGCGGTGCCAAGCGCGACGTCCTTGACCATCTTCGACGCCGTCTGCATCTCGAAGCGTCCCTGTTTCTTGCCGTGATCAAAGGTCGTGATCTTCATGCGCTGACGGCTACCCTCGCGGCTGAACACCGACCCGCGCTGCGGCAGCATTGAGTAGGCGTCGATGAGAGTGTCGGCTTTGTAGTAGAGAGTGTAGAGATTGGCCAACAGCCCGGCCGTCTGCGCTTCGGCCACCACGTAATAGGCCGTCGAATTGAAGGAAGGCCGCTTGGCCTGCACGTCAAGCACGAGGGTTCCGGCGGAAACGTAGTTGGACCAGGACACGTCGTAGGTCAACCGCTCACCAACGGCATAGGGCACTTTGCGCTCGGTGCGCACGGGCGTCGCCTTCTTCGGCGCCTGCGCCAGCAGGGGCGAGAGGGCTCCGCTCGCGATGATGACTACGAGAGTGAGAATACGCATCGGTATTCAAAGATAGCATGCGGCAGCGGTTGACATCCTTGACGATCTGCCGCATCTTGAAGACGCTCGATGCAGCCATTGCCCTTCGAACCGGCGCGGCCCCTTCATGGCGCCACGGTCGTCTTTTCGGGCAAGCTCTGGTCGTTCGGCCGCAAGGAAGCGCGTGGCCTGGTGGAAGAACTGGGCGGCGCCACCGACGACGACGTCACCGTCCGGACCACGCTGCTGGTCGTCGGCGCGGCCAGTTACCCGGACGGCGCCCCCGACCTTTCACTCCTGCTCGACGACACCAGCACCCAAAGCGTCAAGCTCCGCCGCGTGGCGCAGATCAATGCCGAGACTCCCGGCCGCATTCGCGTGTTGAGCGAAGATGAGTTCTGCCGCCTGGCGGGTCAGCCTGCCGTGGCCGAGCGCCGCACCCAGCACTACGGCCAGAAGGACGTCCTGGCGATGTACCCGGCCCTGCGCGGCGATCACTTGCGCTACTTGGAGAAGTGCGGGCTGATCAAGCCGGCGTTCAAGAACAACACCGACACGTTCTTCGGCTTCAGCGACCTGACCACGCTGCGCCAGCTGGCGGGGGAGCTACAGCAGGGCGCGGCCTTGCGCGCAGCGGTTCGCACCCTGCAAGCTTCGCGCACGGGTCAGCTGGCGTTCGACTTCCGCCTCGACGCGCAACCGGCCCGCATCATCGACCTGAAGTCTCGCGCCGGCACTGGCACCGGCACCCTTGGTACCTCTGGCGCACCCGGCACCTTAGGCACCCCAGGCACCTTAGGCACCGCCGGGGGCGTCAGGGAACTGTCCAGCGCCGAACAGTACTTCCTGATGGGCTCGCTCCTGGACGATGGCTCGCCGGAGCGCATCGAGGAAGCGGTCAAGGCGTATCGCCGCGCGCTCGATGAAGATCCCGACCTGGTGGCCGCGCTGATCAACCTGGCCAACATCCGCTACTCGCGCGACGAGCTGGCCGAAGCGCAGGCGCTCTACGAGCGGGCGATTGTGCTCGATCCGACCTACTTCGAGGCACACTTCAATCTCGGCAACATCCACCACGACCACGCCCGCTACGGCGAAGCCGATGTCTCGTACCGTGAAGCCCTCGCCTTGAACAACGGCTACGCCGACGCTCACTTCTACCTGGCGGTCACGCTCGAGAAGATGGGCAGGTCGGTGGATGCACGAGCCCACTGGCGTGCGTATGAGCGCCTCGCGCCCCGGGGTGAGTGGGTCGAGTTGGCGAAGGAATTCTCAGACTAGGGCGCCCGGGCTTTCACCTTCGCTGTATGATTGCGCGGCTGTGAACAGTCGACTCTCACCCCTCGTCGTGTCGGTGCTGCTCGTCGCGGGCTGCTCGGGCGGTTCAACACCCGTGTCGCCGACGCCAACGTCGTCGGTGGCGTCGCCGGCTGGCACGTGGGCGGGTTCATTCCGTGATCCAAGTGCAGGGGATGCCACGGCGCGGTTGTCGCTGTCCGAGCTGCCGCCCGACACGAGCGGCGGATCCCCCAGGGTCCCGGGCGCGCTGGCAGGTAGTTGGTCAGTCTCGTTTGCCAACGGCGAGACCTTGTCGGGTCCAGCATACGCGTCGCTCACCGCGGTCGCCGACTACGGGTTCATCCTGTATGTGGATCCCCCGCCTCCGTGCGCTACCGGGCGCGGACCCGCGTCCGGCGTCATCCAGTACGTGTTGATCAATTCGGTCGTGACATCGAGTCGTCTCACTGCCGTTCTGAGCCCTTTGACATGCGATTCGGCAAGCATCTTCACGCCGCGCTTCGGTGCTGTCAGTCTCGCCAGGCAGTAAGTTTGAAATGAAGATCTGAGGGGAAGAAAGGAAGCCCCACGAGCCGCGTGAGCGGCGAGCCCCAGGAGGCTGCGACCTGTCCGCCGTAGCGCGTCGTGCGGAGGTGGAAGCAGCCGACCCCTACGCCGAGCGAAAGCGAGGCGCCCTACGAGCGCAACGCGCTCGCCCTGACTAGTACCTAAATCGCCAGTCGTCCTGCGGCTGACCCTGCGGACCCGGCTGCTGCTCTTCACGCTTCCGCGGCGTGCGCTTCGCCTTGTAGAGCGCGCAATCGGCGCACCACGAGTCGGCACTGAAGCCTTCCTTGCCGGCCATCGGCAGCACATCACGATGCGTGCAGTGATCGGGCAGGCCGTCTTCCGCCGGCTTGCGCCAGCGGCATGACAGGAAGCGGGCGACGGCGGGCGAGTTATCGGGCCCGGAATCCAATGGCGGCCTCCACAGCGCTCCAATTGCGCTGTTCGTTCGGCGACACGAGGGTCACCGCATGCCCGGACGCGCCGGCGCGGCCCGTGCGGCCAACGCGGTGCACGTAGGTGTCGGTCGAATCCGGCACCTCGAAATTGATCACGTGGGCGATGCCCTCGATGTCGAGGCCGCGCGCGGCAATGTCGGTGGCCACCAGCACAGGATGCTTGCCCGAGCGGAATCCTTCCACCGCCGAGAGGCGCTCCTGCTGCGAGCGGTCGGCGTGCAACGCCGCGGCGCGAATGCCCTTGGCGACCAGGTGGCGCGCCACGCGATCGGCGCCAATCTTCGTGCGCACGAACACCAGCACCGGACCGTCGGCCTCGCGCTTGGCAAAGTTCGCGAGCCAGTCGGTCTTGGCGGCGCTCTCGACCTGCACCATCTGGTGATCGATCGTCCGCGCCGCGCCGCCCTGTTTGCCCACTTGCACGTATTTCGGCGAGCGCAGCATTTCCTTGGCCATGCGCTGGATCTCGCCCGGCAGCGTCGCCGAGAAGAGCAGCGTCTGGCGGTCGGGCGGCAGCGCCGACATGATCTTCTGGACGTCGGGCCAGAAGCCCATGTCCATCATGCGGTCGGCTTCGTCGAGTACCAGGAACTGCACCCGCACCAGGTCGGTGGTGCTGTGGCGCATGTGGTCCATCAGGCGTCCTGGCGTGGCGACGATGATGTCGACGCCGGCCTGCAGCGCGCGTTCCTGCGGGCCCATCTCGACGCCGCCGAACACCGGGGCGGTGGTCACCGGCGTGTGGTACGTGAGGCCGACCAGGGAATCTTCAATCTGCACCGCGAGCTCGCGGGTCGGGGCGAGGATCAACGCGCGGGTGAACGCCTCGCGCGCCGGGTCGCCGTAGCCAGGCTGCTCGGTCAGCAGCAGCTCCAGGATTGGCGCCGCGAAGGCCAGGGTCTTGCCCGTGCCGGTCTCGGCACACGCGATCACATCGTCGCCATCGAGGGCGAGCGGAATTACCGCGCCCTGGACGGGGCGGGTGCCTTCGAAGCCCAGCGAGCGGAACCCGGCTTCAAGGCGCGGGTCGAAGCCCAGCTCGTCAAAGGGGGTCGCCGGCGCATCGGCGTCGACGATGATCCACGGCAGGTCGGGCAATGGCGCGGCTGGACGGAAGTTGGCGGGACCGGAGGAGCCGCCGCGGCGGCCACCACCTCGGCCGCCACCACCGGACCGGCGCCGGCCGGGCCTTCGGGGCGATGCGGAATTTGGACTCAAGATTCTCGAACTGGCGCCCTAGCGGGCGCGGAAGGTGATGATGCCGCGTTGCGGATCGTAAGGGGAGATGCCAACCGTCACGCGGTCGCCAGGAACCACCTTGATGCGGAAACGCCGCATCCGTCCACTCAGCTGCGCAAGCACTTCGTGTCCGGCATCCACCTGCACCCGGTAGAGGCCACCGCTGTGCACGGCGACGACCGTGCCTTGCATGTCAATCAGATCGTCTTTGCTCATTCAGGTCCAGTAATCGGCTCCGCGGTCGGGAACAGTCCCAACCCACGGATTGTGTCATGCGCCGCCCTTGATAGGCAAATCGCGTACCGTAGCCGTCCGACTCAGGCTATCGAGCCGACACGTCGGTCGACTACAATACCGGTCTGTCTTAATCGGGGAGTTAATGCACATATTCTTGACGGGTGCCACCGGATACATCGGGTCGGCCGTGCTCGACGCGATGCTCAAGGGGGGCCACCGGGTCACGGCGATCGCCCGGGATCCGGAAAAAGCCGAAAAATTGCGCGCGAAAGGTGCCACTCCGGTCGTTGCGGAGTTGGGCCTCGCGAAGATGTACGTGCCGTTGCTGAAGGCCGCCGACGCCGTGGTCCACACGGCTTTCGAGTCGTCGCCGCGGGGGGTGCAGGTCGACCAGCTGGCGATTGAAACCATGCTGGCGGCCCAGCGCGACGCGATGGCGGCCGACGGCAAGGCGCGCGCATTCATCTATACCTCCGGGGTCTGGGTGCTGGGCCGGACCACCCGGGTGGCCGAGGAAGACTCGCCGCTCGATCCGCCGCCGCACGTGGCCTGGCGGCCTGCTCACGAAGACCTGGTGCTGGCGGCGGCTTCGTCGGGGCTTCGTCCGGTCGTGATTCGGCCCGGCATTGTTTACGGAGGCGGCCGGGGCATTGTCTCCGACCTCATCAAGGACGCCCTGAACGGCATTGTCCGGGTGGTGGGTCCGGGCAAGAACCGCTGGCCGTGCGTCTACGACCACGACCTGGGCGATCTCTACGTCCGCATTCTCGAATCGCCGCTCGCCGCCGGCATCTACCACGCCAACGACGAAGCCGACGAGCGCGTGAGTGACATCGTCGAAGCCATTGCCGGGCAGGTGCCGCAGCGCCCGGACATCCGCTTCATGCCGATGGCCGAGGCGCGCAAGAAGTTCGGCGCCTATGCCGACTGCCTCGCCCTCGATCAGAAGGTGCGCAGCCCCAAGGCGCGCGCGCTGGGCTGGTCGCCCAGCCAGACGAGTGTCGCCAACAGCGTGGCCCGGCTGGTCGAGGAATATCGCAACGCCCAGCGAGAGAAGAACGAATAACGAAGAACGAATAACGAAGAACGAATAACGAAGAACCAAGAACCAAGAACGAAGAACAAACTCGAATAGCGAAAGCGGGTCCCCATGCGCGCCGTGACGTTGGTTGTCCTCCTGGCTCTCACCGCTGCTTGCGCCCAGCCGGCGCCGCCACCGCCGCCGCCACCCACTCCAGCCGAGGGCGACATTACCGTCGAGTCGCTGACCGGACACGTCAAGGTGCTGGCCTCGGACGAGTTCGAGGGCCGCGCGCCGGCGACGCCGGGCGGCGAGAAGACGGCCGACTACCTGGTGAAGCAGCTGACGGCGATCGGCATCGAGCCGGGTGCTCCGGATGGCAGCTACCTGCAGCAAGTGCCGATCGTCGAGGCGGTGACCGACCGCAACTTCGTGCTCAGCGTTCCTGGCAACACCTATCGCTACTACACCGACGTGATCGCGAACGCCGGCGTGGAGAAGCCGCGCGTCCAGGTGCAGGGCGAGGTGGTGTTCGTTGGCTACGGCATCAACGCGCCTGAGCTGAAGTGGAACGACTACGACGGGGTCAACGTGCGCGGCAAGTGGGTGCTGATCATGGTCAACGACCCGCCCGCGCCCGCCGACGAGCCGACGTTGTTTGGCGGACCGGCGCTGACCTACTACGGCCGCTGGACCTACAAGTACGAAGAGGCGGCCCGCCAGGGCGCGGCCGGCGCGCTGCTGATCCACACCGACGAGTCGGCCACCTATCCGTGGCAGGTGGTGCAGTCGTCGTGGAGCGGCACGCAGTACTCGCTGCCGCCCCAGCCCGGTGAACCGGCGCTCAACATCAAGGGCTGGATCACCGACGCGGCGGCCACGGACCTTGCCCGCCGTGGCGGCCGCAACCTCGACACCATGCGCGCGGCGGCCAGCACGCGCGGCTTCAAGGCCATCACCCTCAATACGCGCGCGGCCGCCACGCTGACGCAGCGATCCACCCGCAAGACCGCCCCCAACGTGATCGGTGTGCTGAAGGGCACCAACCCCGCCGAGGGCGTGATCTACAGCGCGCACTGGGATCACTTCGGCATGCGCGCGGCGCTGCCGACGGATGCGCCCGGCGCCGATCGCATCTACAACGGCGCCTACGACAACGCGTCGGGGGTGGCCGGCGTGCTCGAGATCGCCAAGGCGTTCAAGAACTCGCCGCAGCCGCCGGCGCGGTCGATCTATTTCGCGTTCGTGACGGCCGAGGAGTCGGGCCTGCTCGGCTCGAGCTTCCTGGTTGCGAACCCGCCGCTGCCCATGGACAAAATGGCGGCCAACATCAACGTCGACGGCCTCAGCTACCTTGGGCCGACCAGGGACATGGTGCAGTTGGGCTCCGACCGGTCGTCGCTGGGACCGATGATCGAGGCCATCCTGAAAGAACGCGGCCGCACGCTTGGGCGCGACCGCCATCCGGAGCGCGGCTACTTCTTCCGCTCCGACCATTTCCCGTTCGCGAAGGCCGGCGTGCCGGCGCTGTCGTTGAGCGAGCCGAAGGAGTTCACCGGGCCGAACGCCGCGGCGCTGCTCAAGAAGCAGGAAGAGTACAACGGCAAGGACTATCACCAGCCGACCGATCAGTTCGATCCGTCGTGGGACTTCAGCGGCGGCGTCGAGGACCTGAAAGTGCTGGCGCAGCTCGGCTGGCGCATCGCGATGCAGCCGGACATGCCGAAGTACAACGCCGGCGATCAGTTCGCTCAGGTCAGAAAACCGTAGAGGCGGGTCTTTAGACCCGCCTGGAGCGCAAATGGAATTCGTCACCCTCGAAGAAATCCGCGCGGCCCGCACGCGCATCGAGAACGCGGCCGTCTACACGCCCCTGCTCGAGGTGGGCGGCCTGCACTTGAAGTGCGAAAACCTGCAGCCAATGGGCGCCTTCAAGATCCGCGGCGCCTTCAACATGATCGCGCAGCTGCCGGCCGACAGCCTCGCGCGCGGCGTCATCACCTACTCGTCAGGCAATCACGGCCAGGCCGTCGCGCTGGCGGGCAAGACGCTGGGTGCGCCGGCCGTGATCGTGATGCCGACCACCGCACCGGCCGTAAAGGTCGAGGGCTGCAAGAGCTACGGCGCCGAAGTGATCATGGAAGGCACGACCTCGCTCGACCGCCAGGCGCGCGCCGAGAAGGAAGCGCGCGAGCGCGGCCTCACCATCGTGCCGCCGTTTGATCATCGACAGATCATCATTGGGCAGGGGACCACCGGGTTGGAGATCCTCGAGCAGTGTCCGGACGTCGGGACCGTGTTGGTGCCCGCGGGCGGCGGCGGACTGGTGTCGGGTGTCGCCGCCGCCATCAAGCTCTCGAACCCTTCCGTGCGCATCGTCGCCGTCGAGCCTGCCGGCGCCCCGAAAATGTCGCGTTCACTCGAAGCCGGCCACCCAGTTACGCTCGAGTCGTCGGCCAGCATCGCCGATGGCTTGATGAACCTCCGGCCCGGCGACATCACGTTTGCCCACGTCCAGAAGTACGTCGATGAAGTCGTGACGGTGGCCGAGGCGGACATCGCGGCCGCCGTGGCCTGGCTCTTCAAGAACGCCCGCATCGTCGCCGAACCGAGTGGGGCAATTACGACCGCCGCTGTTCATCTGGGACTCGGGCATGCCACCGGCAAGGTGGTGGCCATCGTCACCGGCGGCAACGTCGCGCCGGAGAAGTTCGCCCGGTACCTCGGGGCCTGACCCCGCCGCGCCGTTGACTTGTCATCCCGGAAGGAATAGATTTGGGTCATGGCGTTGGCCCAAATAAAGTCCGAAATGGACCCAGTCGGGACCCGGTCCATTCGGTCACTCGCGATCGAGGTCTGGCGCCGGGCCGAAGGGATGGGTCTGGTCGAGGCGAATGCCTCGTCGCTCGACTCCACCGACATCACCCGGCTGCTGAAGCGGGTCCGCGAAGCGGGCATTGCCCGTGGACCGGCCCTTCATTTCGACAACGTCGAACCTCCCTCGACGGCCGAAGCCGAGTCGCTCCTGAAACTCGTCATCGCCGCCCTCGAGTCGTCGCCGGCGCCAAAGTTCGAGTGGCCGGCTGTCTCTCGCATCATTGATGCCGAGCAACTCGCTCCGCTGCTGAACGTGTCGGTGTCGAGCCTGAAGCGTTACGCATCGGGCGAGCGCGACACGCCCGACGATGTGGCGGCGCGCCTGCATCACGTGGCCCTGATCGTGGGCGACCTCGCTGGGGCCTACAACGAGATTGGCGTCCGCCGGTGGTTCGAACGGAAGCGGACCGTGTTGAACGGTCGGGCGCCGGCGGCGATGCTGGCGGGGGATTGGAATCCCGACGATGCCTCGCCGCAGAAGGTGCGCGACCTGGCGCGATCGCTCGTCGCGCTGGGGGCGACGTGATCGGCTTCCGTCAGGCGGATCCCCGTTACCCCTTCTTGTGGAGCGATGCTTCGCAGCCAGCCGCCCGTTGGCACGGCGACGGCGACGGTCCGGCGCACTACTTCGCTGACACACCCGACGGCGCCTGGGCCGAGTTGCTGCGGCACGAAGACATTCACGACCCTGCCGACGTTGCGACGATCCGGCGAGCGTTGTGGGCGGTTGACTTGGGGGACCAACCCGCCAAGGCCGCGACCCTGGCGGCGGCGGTCATGACCGGCGACCACGACACCTACAGGGCGTGTCAGCAGCACGCCGGGCGACTGCGGGCCGGGGGCGCGAAGCGCCTGGTGGCGCCCTCAGCCGCCCTCATGCCAGGGACGGCCGGCGGGCTGGTGGTTGTCGATGCACTGGAACAGCCGGCCCCGCCGCGCGATGGCCGGGTCTTCGTCATCTTCGGCGACCCGGCGTCACTGATCGGCTGGAAAGCGGTCGAGCACGGCGCGCCGCCCGCTGGCCTACTCTCGCGCGTCCGGCATTTCGAGGACGCCCTGTGAGGAACGCGCCGCCCGGTCGACCGAATCGCGCGACTGCGGGACGACGCGGAGCCGGCTGGAGGCGTAGCGAGTCACCTGCTCGTCCCTCGTGAGCAGCGTCAAGTCATCCACGATCGCCTGTGCGATCAGCATCCGGTCGAACGGATCCTTGTGGATTGGCGGCAAGGCCGATACTTCGGAGACGTGTTCCGGCTGCAGGACGAGCGGTGTCGCCGCCAGTTGCTCGAGCGCGTCCTGCCACCACGTCCTCGGCTCGCCGACGTCCAGCGTCCCCTTCATCGTCTTCAGCAACACTTCCCAGTAGACGACCACACTCAGGTAGTTGGGTCCAGTCAGCAAGGCGCTGCGAATCCGCCGCGACAGCCGGGTGGGATTCGTCAAGGCCAGCAACGCGGCGTTGGTGTCGAGCAGGTAACCGCGCGAGCCGGCCATCACTCGCCACCGAGCAAGCCGTCCAGGTCGACCGGCGCATCCCAGCCAGGCAACAGCTGGACCCGGTCCTTCATGGCCCCCAGGCGGACCCGCCGTCGTTCGACCGGCGCCGGCGCCAGCTGGGCGACGGGCTTGCCGTGTCGGGTGATCACGACGGTGCCCCCGGCCTCGACGGCCCGGATCAGTTCGGGGAGCCGGTTCTTGGCTTCGGCGATGCTGACATCCATGATTGGATTATAGCTATATAAAATAGCCATATCAAGTGCCTTGGCGCTGCCGAGTGGCTGCCGGCTCCCGGCGCGGTCGACGGCACTGCGGTCGGTTCGTTCGCGGAGTTCGATACTTGTCATACCTGGAGATACTGCATCCGGTGTGCCGGGTGGTCGCCACGAGCGAAAAGCTCGTAAACCGGCTCCAATCCCTAATGCTCCAGACAATCGGTCGCGGGATGTGATGCCAAGGTCGCAGAATCTGCGACGGTCGGCCAACCGGTCGATGGCTAAAGTATCAATGTGCGCGCACGGACCTGAGCCTCGTCGAGGGTCGTGACCACGCCGTCGAGCTGTAGTTCATACACCGCCCGCAGGATCTCGCCCATGCGCGGTCCGGGCGTCACACCCAGCTCGATCAGGTGGCGGCCCAGCAGGATCGGCGCCGGCGGCTTGTGCTCGACGCCGAGGGTCCGCGCCCGTTCGATGAACCAGTCCATGGCGGAGCAATCGAAGTGGCCCTTGCGGCCATGGCAATCGGCGCGGTCGAAACGCACCAGCAACTCGAGGTCGACCTTCTGCGCCAGGCGACGGAATGCGCCCTCGGTCACCGTGTCCTTCTGCTTGTAGAACGCGCTCGGCCTCAGGTGCTCGGCGGTGATGCCCAGCACCTGGGTGCGGACGTCGAAGTTGTCGAGCGTGTGCACGTTGAGCCGATCGAGAATCGCGATCGCGAGTGGCACCCCGGCGGCCTCGTGGCCGGGCGACCGCACTCGGCCGTCGATGATCGCGGTCGTCAGGGGCTTGCCGAGGTCATGACAGACCGCGCTCAGCATGAGGGTGGCGAGCCGCGCGCGGTCGAGGTCCCCATTCCGCTGCCTGGCCTCGTCGATCACCATCAGCGTGTGGGTCCACACGTCGCCTTCGGGATGCCACTCGGCGTCCTGCGGGCAATCGTAGAGCGGCACCATCTCCGGCAGGATCTGCTCGATCACGCCCAGCTCGCGCGCGAGCGCGAAGCCGAGCGAGGGCCGTGTCGCCTTGAGCAGGAGCTTTTCGAACTCGCCCCAGATTCGTTCCGCCGGCAGGTCGTCGAGCGGGATGCCCCGGCAGATCTCCGCGGTCGCTGGCTCGACTCGCAGTTCGAACCGGGCCGTGAACTGCAGGGCCCGCAGCACGCGCAGCGAGTCGTCGCCAAAGGTGTCCCGATCGACCACTCGCAACACCCGCTGGACCAGGTCGCCGCGGCCGTCGAACGGGTCCAGGTACTCGCCCGTCAGGGGATCCCACCCGATCGCGTTGATGGTGAAATCGCGGCGGCGCGCCGCCTCGTCGAACGACATGTCCGGATCGCCTTCGACGATGAAGCCCTTGTGGCCGCGGCCGGCCTTCGACTCGCGGCGGGGCAGGGCGACATCGATGGCGCCGAGCTTGTAGACCGGGAACGCCTGGCCGACCGGCTCGACGCGTCCCAGCGCCGTCAACTCGGCGCGCAGGCGATCTTCCGGGATGCCGAAGACTTCGAGATCGAGGTCGGTGGACGGCCGATCGAGGAGGCGGTCGCGGACGAAACCACCCACGCACAACGCCCGGCCGCCCGCGGCACGCATGGCGATCGCGACGCGACGGGCGTCCTGTTCGAGACTCACCCTCAAAGCATATAAGGGATAATCGCTGCAATGGACCCGACGATTCGGCTGCTCAAGCAGCTGATTGCGATCGATTCGATCAACCCCTCGCTCGTTTCGGGAGCGGCCGGCGAAGCGGCCGTCGCGCGCGCCCTCGCTGAAGAGCTCCGCTCGATTGGCCTCAGCGTCGAGATCCAGGAAGCGGCGCCCGGCCGGCCCAATGTCGTCGGCACGCTCGCCGGCCGATCGCCCGGCCGCTCCCTGATGTTCTGCGGCCATACCGACACTGTCGGGGTCTCTGGCATGACGCGGCCGTTCGATCCCGCCGAGCGCGATGGGCGCATCTACGGCCGTGGCTCACAAGACATGAAGAGCGGGGTGGCGGCCATGATTGGCGCGGCCCGCGCCATTGCCGAGTCCGGCGGACTCGACGCCGGGCGGCTGGTGATTGCCTGCGTCGTGGACGAAGAGCATGCCAGCATCGGGGTCGATGCGCTCGTCACCCGCTGGCGTGCCGACGGCGCCGTAGTGACCGAGCCAACCGACCTCGAAGTGGCCGTGGCGCACAAGGGGTTCGAGTGGGTGGAGATCGAGACCGAGGGTCGCGCCGCCCACGGCAGCCGTCCGCGCGACGGCCGCGACGCTATTCGCCTGATGGGCCGCGTGCTGGGCGCGCTCGACGCCCTCGACCGCGAGCTGCAGGCACGTCCTCCGCACGCGTTGCTCGGCACAGCATCGCTGCACGCCTCGGTGATCGCCGGCGGCCACGAGTTGAGCAGCTATCCCGATCGCTGCCACCTGCAGATGGAGCGCCGTACCGTGCCCGGCGAACCGCCAGGCGTGGCCGGCGCCGAAGTCGAGGCGATTCTCGAGCGGTTGCGCCGAGACGACGCCGAATTCAAGGGCGCCGCCAAGGTGACCTTCGGCCGCCCGTCGCACGAACTGCCCGCGGACCACGAGTTGCCGCAAATGTTGTTGCGAACCGGCCTGACCGGACCCCGGCCGGCCGGCATGAGTTTTTGGACCGATGCGGCAGTCTTGAGCGAAGCCGGAATCCCGTCGATCCTTTACGGGCCGGCCGGCGCCGGGCTTCACAGCATTGAAGAATGGGTCGACGCGCAGTCCGTGCTCACTTGCCGCGATGCACTGGCCGCTCTCGCGCGCGACTGGTGCCGCTAACGAGTCATGCGGTTTCACCAGGGGCTGGTGCTTGTCGCCACCGCGACCCTCTCCGCGTGCCAGCCGGGTCCCACTGCTGCGCAACTCGAGGCTGACAATCCTGTGCGCCCCAACGCGCCGCCGCCGTTCGGGATGGAAGAGTTCTTCAAGGAGTCCCCGCAACAGCCGGAGCCCGCGCGCGTTCGACTTGGCCGCTGGCTCTTCTACGACCAGCGACTCTCGGCCGACGGCACCGTCTCTTGCGCGACCTGTCATCGACCGGAACACGCCTTCTCCGAACCACTCGCTGTCGCTACCGGCATCCGGGGGCAGGTCGGCCGTCGCAAGACGCCGAGCATCGTCAACCTCGCCGCCCGTACGGCCTTGCCGCCGCCCCCGCCGGACCTTGGTCCGGCCTTCTTCTGGGATGGCCGCGCGACGAGCCTCGAGGCGCAAGTGTTGATGCCGATCGCCGATCCAGTGGAGATGGGCCTCGATCACCGATCGATGGTGACCCGGCTGTCGGCCATCGCCGGGTATCGACCGTATTTCAAGGAAGCATCGGGATCGGACACCGTCACCGAGACTCACGTGGCGGCGGCCCTGGCCGACTACGTGCGGACGCGCACGAGTGGCAACGCCCCGTTCGATCGCTGGAGCTATGCCCGCGAGGCCCGCGCGGTGTCGGAGCAAGCCAAGCTGGGCTTCGACATCTTCTCCTTCAAGGGGCGGTGCGGGATGTGCCACGTCGGCTTCAACTTTTCAGACGGACGCTTCCACAACCTCGGCGTCGGTTGGGATGCCGCATCGCGGACGTTTCGCGACGAAGGACGGGCGGCGGTCAGTCACCTGCCGCGCGACCGCGGCGCGTTCAAGACCCCCGGCCTGCGCGAAGTCTCGAAACGCGCGCCCTACATGCACGATGGCTCATTGGCGACACTAAGGGATGTGGTCGAGTTCTACAACCGTGGCGGCGTGGCCAACCCGGCGCGTTCCGCTCGCCTCGCGCCTCTGAATCTGACTCAAGCCGAGGTCGAGGCAGTGGTCGCGTTCCTGCACACGCTCGATGGCGAGGGTTACCAGGATCGTTCGCCGAAGTTCTTTCCGAAGTAGCGCCGGCCGCAATCGCTGCCGAATCGGCGTCTCTTCGGTGCCCTAGCCCCGGTCGCTCAAGAGACCCTTCACCACGAACCCGACGTTGGCCGGGCGCTCACCCAGGCGGCGCATGAAGTACGGGTACCACTGCTTGCCGAACGGCACGTAGACGCGGACCCGGTAGCCCTGGGCGACCAGGGCATTCTGCAGGTCGCGGCGAATGCCGTACAGCATCTGGAACTCGAACCGATCGTTGGCGTAGCCCTTGCTTTTCGCGTACGCCTTGGTCGTCTCGATCATGATCGGGTCGTGCGTGGCGATGGCGGGGTAGGTGCCTTCGTCCATCAGCAGCCGCATCAGGTCCACGAACGCGGCGTCGACCTCGCTCTTCTTCTGGTAGGCGACGGTGGCCGGCTCGCGGTACGCGCCCTTCACCAGCCTCACACGGATGCCCTGGCTGTTGAGCCGCCGGATGTCGGCTTCCGATCGCTTCAGGCAGGTCTGGATCACCGTGCCGATCGAGGTGTGTCCCTGCTGCCGCAGCGTCTCGAGAATAGTCAGGGTCGCGTCGGTATAGGGCGAGTTCTCCATGTCGATGCGGACGAAGAAACCGTTCGCATCGGCCGGCTCGAGAATGCGCCGCATGTTGTCGACGGCGGTGGCCCGGTCGACATCGAGGCCCAACTGCGTCAGCTTGAGCGAAATGTTGCGCTCGATGCCCGAGGCGACGATCGTGTCGATGATCTTCAGGTAGTCGGCCGCGGCCGCGGCCGCGGCGTCGGCGCTGGCCACGCTTTCGCCGAGATAGTCGAGGGTCAGCTGCAAGCCCTTGCCGGGCAGGTCGGCCACCGCGTCGATGGCTTCGTCGATCGTCTCCCCGGCAATGAAGCGGCGGGCGAATCCGCCACGGCGCATGCCGTACTTGGAGGCGAACTGCTGCAGCGTGGAAAACTGGGCGAGGCCGTGAAACAGGGCCTTCGAGGTGGCGTCGAGCATGTCGGGTCTGGAGCCTTAATGGGTGGCGCCCGGCGGCGCCAGCAGATGCGCGATCGATCGCGCGTAATAGCGGAGCACGTTGCGCTCGCGGACGCGGTAGCGGCCGCCGTCGATCACGATGATGTTGCGGGTGGCCATCGGCTCCGAGGCCAGGGCCAGCACCTCGTCTGCCGACTCGATGCTGACGTTGGCGCCGGCGGCGCGCAGCGTGTCGAGTATGGCCGAGATGCGATCGCTGAGCTCGGCGCGGGTGGCCGACCCGGTCATGGCTGCGGCCAGCACGGCGGTCGGCAGCACCTTGTAGAGCCGGCCAATCTCGGCGCGCACGTGCCGTGTGACGTCCATGACCGCCTTGCGCGATTCGCCGTCGATGCCGTCGATCGAAACCGGCCGGCCGAAGGTGACAAACGATCGGCTGCGATAGCCGACGGCGTAGCGCACCAACTCGGCCACTTCGCGGCTGAAAGCCTTCTGCCGCCGCTTGACGCGCTGCTTCGAGATGACGTGGTCTTCGAGCACCAGGTCGTAGGCCACCGCGACCGGCACGAAGTGCATGCCCGGCACGCCGGCGTCGATGCAGGCGCTGAACAGCCCGGTCTTCATCGTCTTCAGCTCGCCGCTGTAGCTGCGGCCGCCTTCGGGGTAGAAGAACAGGTCGTGCTTGTGGAGCAGCTCGCTGACGTAGGCCTTGAGCGTGATCAGGTAGGCCGGGTCCTTCATGTTGCGGCGAATCGGCAACGCACCGGTGACGTGCTTGTGGATCAGGCCGAGCGGGCCGCCGAACAGGTTGATGCCCGCGGCAATAATCGGCGGCCGGATGCCGGCATCGTCCAGTGCCAGTGGCTCCACCAGGTAGTCGATATGGCTGCGGTGGTTCGAGACGTACGCGACCCGGCCCTGCGCCGCCGCGTCGACGGCCAGGTGCTGCCGTTCGACCACGCGCTCGATCTTGCGAAGGATGGGATAGAGAGGGTACTCGAGCGCCCGGTACAACTCGTAGCGCTGCGTCGTCTGCAGCTCTTCGAGATAGCCCATGACCCGCGTGCGGGCATCGTCACTGGTCAGGCCGTGCGTGCCCGCCAGAAAACGCGCCACGTCCTCACGCGCGAGAACCGCCTGGGCGATGGTGTCGGTTGCCACGGCTCTAGAACCTATCCATCATTTAGATGATAGCTCGTGGCTGATGGCATCGGCAAAAGATGTGGTCGTAGCCGTGCCGCCCAGGTCGGGCGTGACGTGACCGCTGGCGAGCACCTTCTTCAGGGCGTGCATGATCGCGTCGGCCTTGGCGTCCAGTTGCAGGTGCTGCAGCATCAGCACTGCCGACAGCAGCAGCGCGGTCGGGTTGGCGATGTCCTTGCCGGCGATGTCGGGGGCGCTGCCGTGCACCGCCTCGAACACGCCCACGCCGTTGAACCCCAGGTTGGCCGCCGGCACCACGCCGAGGCCGCCGACCAGCCCCGCGCACAAGTCCGAGACGATGTCGCCGTACAGGTTGGGCAGCAGCAGCACGTCGAGCCGTTCCGGGTGCATCACCAGGTGCATGCACGCCGCGTCGACAATGCGGTCGTCGAACTGGATGTCAGGATAGCGTTCCGACACCTTGCGGGCGCACTCGAGGAACAGGCCATCGCTGAGCTTCATGATGTTGGCCTTGTGCACCGCCGTCACGCGCTTGCGGCCGCGGCGCCGGGCCTGTTCGAACGCAAACTCGGCGATCCGCGTCGAGGCCACCTCGGTGATGATCTTGAGGCTTTCAACCACCCCCGGCACCACCGTGTGCTCGAGACCGGCATACAGGTCCTCGGTGTTCTCGCGGACGATGATCAGGTCGACGCCCTGGAAGCGCGACGGCACCGACGGCAGGTTCCAGACCGGCCGCAGGTTGGCGTAGAGGTCGAGCGCCTTCCGCAACCCGACATTCACGCTGGTGAAGCCCTTGCCGACCGGGGTCGAGATGGGACCCTTCAATGCGATCTTGTTGCGCGTGATCGACTCGAGCAGCGCCGGCGGCAGGGTGGTGCCGTGCTCGGCCACCGCCTCGGCGCCGGCAGAAAACGTTTCCCACTCGGGAGAGAAGCCGGCGGCCGCCAGCACCTTGACGACGGCCCGCGTCACTTCGGGACCGATGCCGTCTCCGGGAATCAACGTAATTTTCATGGGGTCCTTGATCTGCACTATTCCCGCGCTTCCCAGAAGAGCAACGCCAGCCCGCCAAACACGGTGAAGCCCATCAGTACATTCGCCAGCCCGTGCAGGCGGTCGAACTCGGCCTTGATCGGATCGCCGTCAGCCAACATCGAGACCGGGCCGGTGACGCGCGCCTGGATCACCGCCACCTGCGGGCCCACGTGGTAGTCGGCCGCCAGCGTGCATGACACCATTGCGGCCAGGATGATGGCCCGGACCCCGTACTTGATGGGCCGCGCGCCCAGCAGGCGGTGCAGCGTCAACGCCACGAACATCACGCCCGCCATGGCGTAGCCCAGCCAATACAGCCGCTGCAGCACCTCGCCAAACACCCGCCCGGCCAGCACGCGGCCGTCTTGCGCGTGCCATGACTCGAGCACGCCGAAAATGGATGGCGCGACCACGCCCCCCGCTACCATCGTTCCGCCCAGCCACAAGACGAGGGCCAGGATGTAGAGGTAGCGGAGCAGGATCATCTCCCCATTTTACTGGTAAACTTTCTGCTCCCCATGACATCTTCGAACCACGAAAATCCCCTGGCCCGTCTGACGCGCGAGCAGGATGAACGCAACGCCGCCCTGCTGCGCAACACCCCGACGCTTCGGCGCGAGGTGCGGTCCGACGTGCTGGCGTTCGCGCTCGATCTGGCGCGCGAAGGCCTCGGCCCCGGCGCCGACACCACGCTCGCCGCGCTCGAGAAAACGGCCGCCGCCATCGCCATCGAATCGCTGGTGTCACTGGGCCGCGTCAACGATATCGACCACCTGGGCGGCGGCCTCGAACTGATTGGCCCGTTGCTGATGACGCTGTCGGTCGTCGACCACGGCGCCAAGCACTACGCCATCGAGCACGGGCACACCAGCATTGGCTACTACGCCGCGCTGGCGGCGCTCGGGTTCCTGCCGCGCGAACGCGTGATCGAGTCGTTCCGGCGCAGCCTCGACATGGCGGGTCACGTCTCGTTCGTGGCCGGCGGCACGCCAATCGGCTCGGGGCGGCTGGGCGTGACGGTGCCGGTCGGCGCCGGCCTGGCGCTTGGCCTGAAGGCCCATCACGGGTCTGACGCCTTTGTCGTCTGCCACACTGGCGACGCCGGCTGGATCTCGGGGCAGGCCCTGAACGGCTTCACCGCCGCCAGCCTGCACGGGGCGCCGATCGCGTTCGTCATGCACAAGAACGGCATCCAGTTGTCGGGCACCACCGAGCGGATCATGAGCAAGGACCCGCGCCCGATCCTGGCCAGCCTGGGCGTCACGGTGCTCGAGATTCCGTCGCTGCACGATCGGCCCAGGCTGTTCGAGGCCTACCGCGAAGCCTATCGCCTGTCGCAGGACGGCCGTCCATCGCTCGTGTATCCACTTGGCGTCGGACCGGCTGAGGGCACCACGGTGCAGAGCTACGGGGAAACGTACGGGATTGCCGCGGAGGTGACGAGCTTCGCCGAACGGCACGGCGTGGCGACCAGCACGCCGATCTGGGTCCCCGGTTCGCTCATGAGCTTCCGCGATGCCGAGGCCATGACGCAGTGCGTCTTCTACGTCAACGGCTTGCCGGGCGGCGAGGCGCATCACGATGGCGGCATGAAAGGCCGCGACGAAGTCAAGGTGTTGTCCAACCCCTTGCTGACCCTGTCGGCCGCCGAGCAGCAGGCGCTCGACGATCTGCGTGCCAAGCCGGCGCGCCAGGTGATCTCGACGGCGCGGCCACCGCGCGGTACCACCAACCTGCCGCTCGACGCGGCCGATGTCGCCGGCATCAAGCTGCCCAACGCCGACAAGTGGGTCTCGGCCCGGGCGGGCACCGAGGCGGCCTATGTCGCCATCGCCAGGAAGTACCCTGCGAATTGCTTTTTCGTTTCGTGCGACCTGAACCCGTCGACCAAGTTGGGCAAGGCGGCGGATTCGTTGCCGGCCGGCCACTCGATCGAGATGAGCATCCAGGAACAGGCGGCGACGCTGCTGACCAACGGCTTGTCGTTCTCGAGCCACCAGCCCCAGCTGAACGTGTTCGCCACGTTCGCGGCGTTCATGGAAGGCATTGCCCGCGAGGGCTTCGAGTTCTGGCGCTACCAGCGCAACCTTGATGGTGCCAACGAAGGCCTCAACGTGCTGCTGCACCTGTCGCACGTCGGCGCGTGCACGGGCCGCGACCACTTCTCGGGTTGGAGCCTCGACTGGGTGAACCTTGCCCTCGGCTACCTGCCGTACCTGCGCCGGTTCTATGCACCGTCCGATGCCCGGTCCGCGTTTCTCGCCGTGAAGGATGCCGCCGCCGGCATGGGCGGCCACATCATCGCCATTCCGCGCGATGTGCTGCCCGTGCTGACGAAGCAGGGCACGTCCGATCCGGTCTGGTCCGTCGAGGATGCCTGGGAGCCGGTGACGCAACTGCGCACGCAGCCAGGCGCGAAGGCTGTCGTGCTGGCACTGGGCGCCCCGGCCTTTGTGGCAGTGGCGGCGGCTGACCGCGCCACCGCGTCCGGCGTCCCCACCGACGTCTACGTGATCAACGGCTTCCCGGTGCCCGACGCGTTCTTCGACGGCATAGCCACGAACTACAGCCATGTCGTCACGATCGAGGACGGCTTGATCGGAACGGTCACGGCCGGCCTGCGCGGGTTCGCCGCCTTTGCCGCCGGGCGCCTCGCGGCGTCGGTAACCACCCTCGACTACTTCGGCATCGTCGATCCGCAGATCGCGCCGTCGGAAGCGCACCTCGAAGTCTGGGAACACTACGGCATGACCGAAGAGCGCGTCGCCGCGGCGCTGATGAGAAAGCCATGAGAAACGTACGAGTCGGCCTCGGGTTGACGGCGATCGCACTGTGCTGTGGCCTGGCCAGGGCCGCGGTCCAGGCGCAGGTGCCGGTTGGTGTCCAGGAACCCGCGTGGGCGCCCGATGGACGCCGGATAGCCGTCTCGTACCTGGACCGCATCTGGACCATGACCCCGGAAGGGCGCCAGGGCAGGTCCGTGACCGCGGGCGATGGCAACGCGATCGAGCGCGAGCCCGCATGGTCGCCCGACGGCACACGCCTCGCCTATGCCGCCGATCGCGGTGACGGGTTCGATATTTTCGTAGTCGCAGTCAAGAATGGCGCAGCGGCCGGTGCGCCGGTGGCGGTGACGACAACGCCTGGCGACGAACGGTGGCCGTCGTGGACGCCGGACGGCCGCCTGGTGTTCGCGCATCGTCCCGCCCGGCCGGCTGGCCGCACCGCCGATCCCAGCCTGCAGTGGGATCTGTTCATCGTGCGCGGCGTTACCGGATCCGCCTCCTGGCAGGCGCCGCAGGCCCTGACCGAAACGGCCGACAGCGAAACCTATCCCCGCGTGTCGCCTGACGGCACCAAGGTCGCCTTCATCTCGGAGCGCGAGTCGGAAGACGACCTCGACTTGTGGTGGATGGTAATGCCGCCGGCCGGCGCAGCCAAGGTGCTGCCGCTTGGCTCGCGTCCCGCCCGGCCGGTGACCGCATCGGTGCAGAGCGTGGGGCCCGATGGCCGCCCGCTGCGCGCCACTCGAATTGCCCGCGTCCGCGGACACGAAGCCTATCCCTCGTGGGCACCCGACAACGCCCGGCTCGCGTTTTACGCCGTGCGCGAAGGCATCGGCTCGGTGTGGGTCACGGCTGTCGAGCCGCTTCGGCCCGAAGGTGTTGAAGAACCGCTGCCCCGGCCGAAGCCGGCGGCGCAGCCGCAGTTGGTATCGCGCAAGGGCGGCGCGCCGGCATGGTCGCCCGACGGCAAGACGTTGCTGGTGTCGGGCCTGCCCGACCCGCAGCCGGTCTACAACGGCAATCCGCTCCGCAGCGATGTCGAAGCACCGCCGCTCTTTGCGTTGAACGCCGCGTTCCAGTTGTGGCGCGTGCCCGCACCGCTGCCGGTGCACGACGATGGCGGCGCGATCACCGCCGAGATCGCGCCGGCGCCGGCGACGTTCACGGCGATGTTCGATCGCGTGTGGAACACGCTGCGCACGCTGTATTACACCGCGACGCCATCCGCCGAGACCTGGGCCGGCCTGAAGGACCAGTTCCGCCCGCGCGCGACCGCGGCGAAGTCCGAGTCCGATCTCGAAGCGGTGATCGACGAGATGGTTGCCGCGCAGCCGCTGATCAAGCCGGTCGTCACCTCCAATGGCGCGGTCGTGGTGTCGGGCCACCCGCTGGCGTCTGAAGCCGGCCGGCTGGCGTTCGAGAAGGGCGGCAACGTCGTCGACGCCATGATTGCCGTGTCGTTCGCCCTCGGCGTGGTCGAACCCGAGGCGTCGGGTATCGGCGGCGACGGATCGGCCGTGCTCTTCCTCAAGGGCATGAAGAAGCCGACGGTGATCGAATACAAGGACATGACGCCGATTCGCGCCACGCCCGACAACCCGCTGCTGATGCAGGACGGGCGGATCGTGGCCGATGGCCCCGCGGCGGCGAATATTCCCGGCGTGGTCGCCGGTCTCGATTACGCCTATCGCCACTACGGCAGCGGCAAGGTGAAGTGGGAAGACCTGGTCGCGCCGGCGATAGCGCTGGCCGACGAGGGGTTCATCCTGGACGAGGGGCTGCCGTCGAGCATTGCCGAAGGCCGTCGCTTCCTCGAGAAGTGGCCCGAGGCCGCGAAGATCTACCTGCCCGGCGGCAAGGTGCCCAGGCCTGGCGAGCGGTTCTTCAACAAGGATTACGCGAACACGCTGCGCTCCATCCAGAAGGGCGGCGCCGACGCCTTCTATCGCGGCGACATCGCGAAGAAGATCGCCGCCGACATGGAAGAGAACGGCGGCATCCTGACCTTCGCCGACATGGCGCAGTATCGCGCCATCGAGCGGACGCCGGTGATGGGCCGCTACCGCGGCCACACGCTGTACGCCGGCGGCCCGCCGGTGTCGACCGGCATCCAGTTGTTCGAGTCGCTGCATGTGCTCGAGAACTACCAGCCGAAGCCGGGCGCGAAGGCGGCGACCGATCCTGACTACCTGCACTACCTGGTCGAGTCGTGGAAGGTCCGCGACCCGTTGCGCCGCGTCGCCGATCCCGAACGCTGGCCGGTGGAGTTCGAGGAGCATCTCACCGCCGAGCACGCCAAAAAGCTGTTCGCCCGGATCGATGCGAACCGCGCGTCGCGCTACGAGCGCCAGGCGCCCGAAGAGACACCGGCGCCCGCCGCGCCGGCGCCGCGCATCAGCACCGGGACGACCTCGTTCGCGGTGGCCGATGCCGAAGGCAACATGATCGCCGTCACCCAGACGCTCAGCACGTGGGGCGGCACGTTCTATGTGTCGAAGGGGTTGGGCTTCCTCTACAACAACCACCTGCGATCGAGCCGCCTGACGCCAGGCGCCTATGGCAGCCTGGTGCCGTTGATGCGCTCGAGCACGGCGAGCGTGCCGACACTGGTGTTCGAGCAGAAGGCCAACGGCGAGGAAGTGCCGCGGCTGGCCGTGGGCTGCGCCGGCAACGCGTGGATCCCGGTGTCGGTCTACAACATCATCACCGGCGTGATCGACGGCAAGCTGGGCGCGCAGGCCGCCATCGAAGCGCCGCGGTTCCTGCCCGGCCGCGACCCGGCCGATCCACTCGAGAACGGCGAACGCATCGAGATCGAGGATCGCTTCCCCCGCGGGCTGTTGAACAACCTGATCGACCGCGGCCACAAGTTCCAGCGGATTGGCCGCAAGGGCGAAGTGCGCTACGGCTATGCTGCGGCCATCACGGTGGACGTTGCCAACAAGTCGGTCGAAGGAGGCGCCGAGCCCAGGCGCTCGCACGCCGCCGTGCTGTTTGCCCGCCCCGGAACCTCGACCGCCCAATAGGCATCAGAGCAGATATGGCGGTTGCATGTGGTGTCCGGCTTTAGCCGGACCATCGCCGCCCGACGGAGAATTCATGATCGAACCCGGCAAGAAAGCCCCAGCGTTCTCGCTGCCCGACCAGGCAGGTAAGCTGCATTCGCTCGCCGACTACGCCGGCCAGCCCGTGGTGATCTACTTCTACCCGAAGGACGACACGCCCGGTTGTACCAAGGAATCGTGCGCGTTCCAGGACAACCTGCCGAAGTTCAAGAAGAGCAAGGCCGCCGTGCTCGGCATGAGCATGCTCGATGCGAAGAGCAAGGCCAAGTTCGCCAAGAAATACGACCTCACCTTCCCCCTGCTCGCCGACGAAGACAAGTCGGTGATGGAGAAGTACGGCGTGTGGCAGGAGAAGTCGATGTACGGCCGCAAGTACATGGGCGTCGCGCGCACGACCTACCTGATCGGCGCCGATGGCAAGGTCGTCAGGCGCTGGGACGGCGTCAAGGTCGATGGTCACGCCGAAGAAGTGCTCGCCGCAGTCCAGGACCTGTAGCGTCGGGCTTCAGCCGGACGCCCCCCAATGATCCTCAGACTACATGTCGCCGGGATGGACTGCGCTGATGAAGCGGCGCTGATTCGGCGCGCGTTGAATCGGCCCGGCATTGCGTCGCTCAACTTCGATTTGGTCGGCCGGCGCGTTGATGTCACCTACGATCCCTCGATCGTGCCGGCCTCGGCCATCCTCGCAGCCGTTGCCGGGACCGGCCTGACCGCGCACACGCATGACGCCGGCGACGTAGTCGGCGACGACCATCATCACCACGATCATCATCACGACACGGCGAAGTGGTGGGCGGCGGCCAGCCTGGCCGCGTTTGCCGCCGGCTGGATCATCGACGGCGTGAATGCCGAGACCTGGTCCGAAGCGTTGTTCGGTCACGGTGAAGACGGCCACGCGCATCACGGCGGCGCGGTCGTGGCCTACGGCGTGTCTGCGGTGGCCGGCCTGGCCCCGATGATCCCGCGCGCGATCACGTCGCTGCGCTACCTGCATCTCGACATGCATGTCCTGGTGTGCCTGTCGGCGATCGGCGCGGCGATCATTGGCCAGTGGGCCGAGGCCGCGGCGGTCGCGTTCCTGTTTGCCATTGCTCACCTGATGGAAGCGTGGAGCATCGACCGCGCGCGGCACGCGGTGGCCAACCTGGTCGGGCACGAACCGGGATGGGGCGAAGAACGCGGCCACGAATCGGCCCACGTCGAGCGCTGGATCGAGAAGTTCGCCGCCATCTACACGCCGGTCGTCACCTTCGCGGCGCTGGCGGTCGCGCTTGGTCCGCCGCTCGTCGATGGCCGATGGGAGACGTGGTTTTACCGGGCTCTGATCTTCCTGGTGCTGGCATGTCCATGCGCCCTGGTAATCTCGACGCCGGTCACCGTCGTCGCGGCGCTGACCTCGGCAGCGCGCCGTGGGGTCTTGTTCAAGGGCGGTTCGCCGCTCGAGCGCGCGGCACTGGCATCGGCCCCGACCACCGAGGCGCTAGCTTCGGCTGGGGTGATCGTGCAGTGCCGGACCGCCGCGACCGCAGCACTCGACAAGGTCGACGTGGTGCTGACCTGCGATCATCCCGAAGACCTCGAGTTCCTGGTCAGCCACGCCAAGCGGGCCGTCAGCGTCATCCGCCAGAACGTGACCCTGGCCTTGGCGACCAAGGCCGCCTTCCTGATCTCCGCGCTCTTTGGCGCCTCGCCGTTGTGGCTGGCCGTGCTGGCCGACACCGGCGCGACCGTCGCGGTCACGTTGAACGGCCTGCGGCTGCTGCGCTCCCGCTAGCAGCTCGTCGAGTATCGGTGCCCAATCGGTGTCAATCGGTGGCGCCCTGGCAGTCGGGCTGGCTCGGGTCGTTCGCGGCATCCAGCGGGTGGGGGCGCCGCGGCGGCGCTTGCGACGTCGCCGGGCTGAGCCGCTTGTGCACGAACAACACCTCATAGGCGGAGGAGGGGAATGGCGCGAGGCCTTCGCCGCAGCCATAGTTGTTGAAGTGGAGGTGGACGACGTGAAACGTCTCCTTCAGCCGCTGGATCGCCACCAGCAGCCGGGTGTCGTCAGTGTGGTGAAACTCGATCGCCAACTGGTCGATCTGGTCGAGCAGCTCGCGTGGCGCCCCAATCAATGAATCCAGCTCCGCGCCTTCGACGTCCATCTTCACCAGCAGCCGCTTGCCCTCGTCTTTGTTGCCGGCCACCTGCCGCTGCAGCGTGTCGAACAACCTGCCGTCCTCGGTCGTGGTCGACGGGCCGATGCAAGCCTCGTGAAACATCGTCTTTCCGCCCGCGCACGATGGCCGCCGAAGGTCGAAGCAGTCGTACTGGTGCACCGGCACGCCGAGCTTGAGGGAGATGTCACAGCCCCAGCCGTCGTAGCCCGAGATGCCGTACGAGTAGGCGGCCTGGACCTCGCCAAGGAGGTTGCCGCACAGCAGGTAGCCGCCATCAGCAGGTTCGCCGTATCGCGCCAGGTCACAGCGCGCCAGTTGAACAGGCTGCAGCTCACGAAACGCCACCTCGCGGCGATGCTCGGCGCTGGTGAGTTCCCGGCGTTCCACCGGCGCGCGACTGCACCCCTGGCTGATGAGCGCGGCGCCGGACGCGAGGGCGAAGACCGTCATAGGCGAAACGAGGCGCTGAAGCACGGGCACGAGTATAGTGTCGGCGAAGCCAGCTCAGCACGAGGAAGTTCCGGCCAGCGCGCGGCCAGCGTGTATTCTCGTTCCATGACCTGGCTCACTTGGCTTGTCGTGGCGGTCGTCGTGGTTGCGATCGCGGCGGTGACCGGCATCAAGCCGGGTGGCACGCGTCACGTGGCCGGCACGAAGATGATGGGCGTGGCCCGCGTCGCCCTGGTCGTGATCGTGGTGATCGTCGCCTACCTCGTATTCAGCGGCCGCTGAGCGGCCGGCGCTGTTCGCGCATCATCCCAGACAACGACCGCTCGGTGGTCACCAGCTGCCGCGGCGTGCTGCCGGTCAGCGCGCGGCATTCGTGGATCAGGTGCGCCTGGTCGCTGTAGCCGAAGCGGGCGGCGATCTCGGCGCCCGACCACGATCGATGAGACTGAACGATCGCCAGCACCGACTGGATTCTGGTGATGCGCGCGACCTGCTTGACCCGCAGCCCGACCTGGTCACGAAACTGGCGCTCGAGATGGCGCCGGGTGATGCCGCTTTGTTCCGCCAGCCACTCGACCGACAGCACCCCGCGCGTCGTCGCGATGTGAGAGAGGGCGGCGTCGACGCTCCGAAGGCGATCGGGCGCGACCCGTGCGCAATAGGGTGTCAGCACGCCGGTGAGGTGGGAGAGACGCTCGCTCTGCGGCAGGCTGCGCAAGTTGTCGGCGAGCCCCTGGATGCCCGGCAATACATCAGACGCGGCGATCAGGTGATCCTGCAACTCCCACATCGGCGTGCGCAACACGGCCCCGGCACGTCCCGGCCAGAACCGCACGCCGATCAGGTCGACCTCGCCGGTCGGCGAGGCCACGGTCGGCCGCGTCATCTGTCCGACCAGCAACTCCCGCGGCTGGCGGAGCATCCCGTTCGCCTCCACCTGGACGAAGCGGCCAGCGAGGTTCAGCACCAGCTCAACGCAACCGTCAGGGACGATGGGCTCGGGCACGTCGAATTCAGCCTTGGTGCCACGCGCAAACCACACTGCTTTGACGGCGGCGGCGAGCGGTGGCGGCGTGGGGTAGTAGCCGAACTCCATCGATGTCCCTTTTCTACAATCCCGGCCTTACCGGGACAGTTATTCTAAGGCCCATGAAGCGCAGCATTGGAGTGATTGCATTGATCGTGGCGATGGCGCCGATGGCCGAGGGCCGCCAGGCGAAGCCAACCGTTGACGCCCTGGCGTGGCTCGCCGGCTCCTGGAGCGGCAACTCGCGTGGCATCGAGATGGAAGAACACTGGACCAGGCCGAGCGGCAACACCATGATCGGCATGCATCGCGACGTCGGCAAGGGCCGCACGGTGGGATTCGAGTTCCTGCGCATCGAACAGCAGGGCGATGCGATCGTCTACCTGTCGATGCCCGGCGGCCGGTCGCCGGCCACGGCCTTTCCGCTGAAGGAGGTCAGCGGCACGCGGGTGGTGTTCGAGAACCCGACGCACGACTTCCCGCAGCGGATCATCTACTGGATGGACGGCGCCGACCTGCGCGCCCGCATCGAGGGCACCAACAACGGCAAGGAAGGTGGGATGGAGTGGCGGTGGAGTCCGATGAAATGAAAGAGGACCTGCTCCCGTCTTTACGGATTTCGTAAAAGGGGAGCAGGTCCTTTGTGGGCCTAGCGGGGGCCCGGGCCGCGCTGCCTGCGGGGCTGCGCCTCGCGCTTCGCCTGCATCTCCTTCAGCTTCGCCAACTGCTCCGAGGTCAGCACCTGCAGCGTCTGGGCGCGGACCTTGGCGCCGAGAATCGATGCGTCGGCCTCGGCGTTGGCCACTTCCACGCTCTTGGCGCGGATGGCTGTCTCGTCAATCGCGTCGGCCATCAGCAGCTTGCGAAGGCCCTCGCGCGCGGCGCCGATCTTCTCGCCAGCCGCCTTGAACTCGGCCTGGTGCGAGTCGGTGATCGTCTTGATCTGCGCCTTCTGGTCGTCGGTCAGGTCCAGCTCCCGGAACCCGGGTGCGAATCCCATGGGGCCCATCGGCCCGCCCGGTCCGCGCATGCCGATGCCGGGCCCGCCAGGCCCACCGGGGCCACGCCGCTTCATCTGGCCCTCTTGCGCGCTGACAAGTGCCGAACCGGCCGCGAGGACAACCGCGACGAACCCCGCGGCAAGGGAAATCTTGAGTGTCTTGGTCATGTGACTGCTTGCTCCTTCTAGCTAATGAGACGGGATTCCCGTGGCAGCCCGATGGCCGGGATGTGAGAAAACTGTGGCACCCGCCTTCGCCAAGGCTTCCGCCTGCGCCAGAGGCTTCGGCGGGACAAGTCGGCGCGGCAAGTCCGCCCACTTGTGGAACACTTCTACTCATGTCCCGCGTCCTGGTCGTCGAAGACGATACCCACATTCGCGACCTCATCGTCTTGCACCTCGGGCTCGAGGGCTTCGAGACCGATGCCGTCGGTGACGGACTCGAAGGGCTGGCGCGGGCCGGATCGCAATCGTACGACCTGATCGTCCTCGACCTGATGCTGCCGGGCCTGGACGGCGTTTCGATCTGCCGGTCGATTCGCCGCGAAGGGCCCAACCAGGACGTCCCCATCATGATGTTGACGGCGCGGCGCGAGGAGAGCGACAAGGTGCTGGGCCTCGAGAGCGGCGCGGACGACTACCTGGCCAAGCCGTTTGGCATCCGCGAGTTGGTGGCGCGCGCGCGGGCGTTGTTGCGGCGGCCGCGTCGCTCGCAGCTGCAGGCCGAGGCGGCTGCGGCGCCCGCCGAACGCCCGGTCGAGCTGCACGGCCTGCACATCGACCCGGCGCGCCGCCGCGTCCGGGTCCGCGGGCAAGAGGTGGATTTGACCGCCCAGGAGTTCCGCCTGCTGTTTGTCCTGGCCACGCACCCGGGCATCGTCTTCAGCCGCGAGGCGCTGTTGACGCGCGTGTGGCCCGACCATACTTACGTCACCGAGCGTAGCGTTGACTCACTGGTCAAGCGCCTGCGCCGCCGTGTCGAGGTGGATCCCGCCAACCCGGCCGTCATCCTCACCGTGTGGGGCAGTGGCTACAAGTGCGCCGATGTCTAGCAGTCGGTCGTTCGGGCGCAGCCTCTATTGGCGCATCGGCCTCGGACTGATTCTCTTCCTGGCAATTACGCTCGGACTGCAGGTCGCGCTGTTCATCTGGGTCGCCGGCGAGACCGAGGGCGGCATGCCCGAGCGCATGGGCCGCGATTTCGCCGAACTGGTGGCGTCGGAACTCGAGTCGGCGCTGGCGCGCGATCCCGAGCTTGACCTCGAGAGTTACGCTCGCCGCCGCATCAGCGAGCTGCATCGTCCGGCGGTGATCATCTTCGCCGATGGTCGCACCGTGGCGCCGCCCGGGGTCGCGGTTCCGGGGAACATGCGGATGCCTGGGCCGTTCAAGCGCCGCGGCGGTCCAGGAGGCGAGCGGGGCGGCGGGGGCCGTGAGCGCCGTCCGCCACCGGAGGCCGGTGGACCCCCGCCAGGCTCGCTGCCACGGATGCCGTTTGGCGGTCCACGCCGCGGTCCGGAAATGGCGCCCATCGAGTACAACGGCGATGTCGTGGGCGTCGTCTGGGTGCCCCCTCTCACCGGCGTTCGCCGGGTGGCCGATCAGATCGGCACGCCGCTGGCGATTGGCGCGTTCCTGTTGCTGATCGCCGGCACGGCACTGGCCGCTTTGGTGATCTTCAGGCCGGCGCAAGCGCGCCTGCGCGCGCTCGAAGATGCCGCCCGCCGGTTCGGTGACGGCGACCTGTCGGCGCGGGCGCCGGCGATTGGCGGCGACGAAGTCTCGGCGGTCGCCGAGGCGTTCAATCGCATGGCCGGTGACCTGGCGGCTCGCCAGGCCCAGCTGGTCGAGGCCGATCGCGCCCGGCGGCAGCTCCTGGCCGACGTCTCACACGAGCTGATGACGCCGTTGACCGCCATCCGCGGCTACGCCGAGACGCTGGGGCTGCCGCAGTTCGCGCCGCCGAGCACGGAAGGCACACGGGCGGTCAAGGTGATCCAGGAGGAAGGCGAGCGCATCGAGCGGCTGGTCGGCGACCTGCTCGACCTGGCACGGTTCGAGGCCGGTGGTATCTCGCTCGCCCAGGAATCGGTGGATGTGGCCGAGGTGTTCGAGCGGGTCTCGGAGCGGCACGCTCAGACCGCCCAGGAGAAACAGGTCTCGATAGTGATCGATTCGCACGAGGACGACCTGCGGCTGGTGGGCGACCCCCTGCGCATCGAGCAGGCCATGCAGAACCTGGCGGCCAATGCACTTAAGCACACGCCGCCGGGCGGCACCGTGCGCCTCGGCGCGCGCCGCGACGGCGATCGCGTGCGGCTGACGGTCAGCGACAACGGCATCGGCATTCCGGCCGAGCACCTGCCGCACGTGTTCGATCGCTTTTACAAGGCCGATCGGTCCCGCTCGCAGTCGGGTTCCGGCCTGGGCCTGTCGATTGTGAAGGCGATTGTCGAGCGGCATGGCGGCTCGGTGTCGGTCCGCAGCACGCCGCACGTCGAGACGAGCTTCGAGGTGTTGCTGCCTATTTCCCGCGCCTGAGCAGGATCGAAAACACGCCCTGCAACAGGTCGGTGTGGTCGGCCAGCAGTTCGAACAGCGAGTCGCGTTCGAGCTTCAAGGCCGTGACCGTCGACAGGACCGTGACGGTGGACCCGAACCGCGACCCGCCGAGGGTTTCGTACATTCCAATGACGTCGCCGGCCGTCGCGGTGGCCGATTCGCCGTCCGGCGTCTCCACCTTCAGTGAGCCGCCCAGGACGATCAGGATCGAGGCCTCGCCGCCGCGCGTCATCGCCTCGCTGCCGGTGGTCAGCGTGACGGGCCGGGCAATGGCCGACAACCGCCACAACTGCGCCGCGGTGGCGTGCGCCAGCAGCGGACTCGACTGCAGCAGCAACAGCCGGTCAACGGGCTGCAGCTCGGTCGAGACGCGTTCTTTCAACTCCGGCGCCACCGTGCCGTGGATCAGCGTGTGGCCGGTGCCCAGCTGATGCGTGTGAATCATCTGCCGGAAAATGCCCTCCGCCAGTTCGACGTTCTCTGACAGCAGCGCAAGGAACTCGTCGTTGGTCAGTACCAGGGTGATGACGCGGTTGGCCGTGGCCACGGTCGCCGCCATCGGCGAGCCCTCGAGCACCTCCTCGACCGCCAGGGACGCCGGTGACGCAATCTCGCTGATCCCCGAAGCGCTGTTGGCGCGCACGCTGCCATCGAGGACGAACTGCACCGTGCGTGGCTGCTCGCCCCGCTGATACAGCACCCGCCCACCTTCGTGCCTGACCTGCCGTCCCAGCCGCGCCAGCCGGAACAGCTCGTTGACCTGCGTGTATTCGAACAGCGGCAGACGTCGCAGGCGATCGGCCAGTTCGACCGACGGCAGCGGTTCCTGCCAGAGCTCGCGGCGTCTGTCGGCCGGCATGCGGTGCGCAGCCAGTGCCCACGACGCGGCTTCGAAGACATGCTGATCGCGGACGTCACGCTGTGCGAGGACGTGCTCGAGGTCGTCGGCCAGCGACCACATGCCCCGTGACTCCACCAGCAGCACCGCGGCGGCGGCAATCGACTCGTCTTCGTCGTGCAGCAACTGCGCCACCGTGTCTTCGACGTCGCGCACGCGGGTGCGGTAGATGACGTTGCCCTTGCGGATGCGTTCCTCCGCCGGCATGTCTTCGACCAGGATCATCACCCGCCGGCGGACGTCGCCAGCCAGCAGGTTGTCGAGATACTCGATGCCTCGCGAGCGCACCTTCGGATCGCTGTCGTCGAGCGAGTGACGGACGGCGGCGATGTCGGACGGCGAGTTCAGCAGGCCCAGCAGCTGGAACGTGCGGCCCAGCCGCCGGTTGTGCTTCTCCGACAGTGAGCGGGCCAGCAGCGACCCGGTATCGAGCCCGCCCGCCACGAACAGGTTGTGATGCAGCGTCAGGGCGCTGTAGGCCCGGCCGGCCTCGGCGTGCAGGTGCCGCGTCACCGCCTCGGCGTCGATCGCGATCTCGGGGTGGGTCCGGCGAATGCGTTCCAGGGCCGAGACCGCCTTGAACTTCAGGAAGCCGTCGGCATCCTCGAGCGCGCTCAGCAGCGCTGCCACGGCGGAGGGGTAGGGGAGCTGGCCCAGTGTCGACGGCACGTGCCGGCGCACCCAGACGTCCTCGTCGCGATCGAGCATGAAGTAGGCGAGTGGCGCGACGACCGGCTCGCCGTAACCGACCAGCACCTGGCGGGCAGCCGACTTCAGCCGCCGGTTGCGCAGCAGCGATACCAGCGGGGGCACGAACAGGAAGTCGTCGGCGCCGAGCTTGCCGGCGCTCTCGATCGCCGCGTGCGCGACCTCGACGTCCGGGTCGTACATGAGCGGCACCAGCAAGGGACGGAACGCCGGATTGCTCACGTCGCCGAGTGCCCGCGCCGCCAGCAGCCGCCCGGGTGTGCCTTGCGCGCGCGTGTCGCTCGAGAACTTGCGCAGGCGCTCTTCGGCCGCCGTCACGTCGGCCGGCTGCCGGCTCGCGGCCAGCGCCGCGGCCGCGGCAATCGATAACGACTGGTCACGGTCGTTCAGGAACGGGCGCATCACGTCGGCGGCGTCCTGACCCCGCATGGCCGACAACGCGCCAACCGCGGCGACCCGCACCGCCGCGTCACGATCCTTGAGGGCGCGTTCGACGCGCGGCAGCCAGCGGTCGGCGGCCGCCGGCCCGGCGGCTTCCGCCACCGCCAGCGTCCGGGCGCGAATCTCGGCCGACTCGTGTGCCAGCAGCAGCGGCGTGACCAGGTGCCGCTTGTCCATGGCATCGAGGAGATCGATCGCGTAAAGCACGCGCCGGGGCTCGGGATGCGACAGCTCGCTGACCAGGGTCTCGATCGACTTCGGGCCGAGGGTCGTGCCGCGCAGGTCCTCGGGTATGACGTCCTGCCGCTCGATGCTGCGCCGGAACGACCGCAAATACTCCCGGCGCGCGAGCATGGCCGTCACCACCCACAGCCCGACCATCGTCAGGCTGGCGTAGCTCAGCTGCTGCCAGTTCAGGCCGAAGCCCCAGTCCTTGATCAACACCAGGATCAGCAGGGCACCCATGCCCTTGGCCAGCCGGTCCATGGTCACGTCGATGAACGGCTTGGCGCGGTACTTCAACTCCGCCGGCAACGGCAGGAACAGCACCTCACGAGAGGTCTTGTCCACGGTATAGCGAAGCGAGGTGTCAAGCACGCGCGCCAGGCCGGGCGCCCACAGCCCGCGGTTGAAGAGCATGATCACCGCGGTCGTGCCGAGGCTCATGGGCAGCACGAGCAGGGCGAAGCCAATGCCGAGCACGCGGTGGATGCGGCTGGTCAGGCCGACCTGGATGACGAACCCGATCAGCGACAGGTAGACGGTGATCTGCGCCAGGAATGCGGCAATCGCATCGGCATTCCCTTCGCCCTTGGCCTCGGCCGTGGCCATGTTGAGCTGCTGTTCGATGATGGCCGCGCCGACGGCGGCAAACGCGATCACGAGCGCGATCACCTGCAGGTGCCGTGACGAGCGCAGCAACTGGATCGCCTCGCCGCTGCTGACGCTTTCTTCTTCACCGGTCTTGGTCGCGTCGCTCGTGCCGGCCGCCTGCTCGCGCTTCATGATCACCGTGACGATGAAGAAGCACAGGCCCATGATCGCGGCGCTGACCAGCAGCATCTGTGTGGCGCCGAGAGATTCGACCAGGAAGGCGGTAAGGGCGGCACCCGTCGCGCCGCCCAGGCTGGCGCCGCCGCCAATGAAGCCGAAAATGCGCTTGGCCTGCCGCGGGTCGTAGACGTCGTTGGCGAGCGTCCAGAACTGGCTGATCAGCAAAATGCCGAGGATCAGCGCCATCACGTAGAACGCCACCGACACCCAGTCCGCACCGGTCGTGGTGAACAGGAACCAGAACAGGAGCAACAGGCCGGCCATGCCGGCCTGCGTCACCGGGATGGTCCAGCGCCGCGGCACCGGCTTCATCAGCACGGTGTAGCCCTGCATCAGGAACCCGATCAGCACGCCGGCGCCGAACTGCACCCACGGCAGGTTGTCGGCGCCCAGGCTCGCGATGAACTCGGAGCGGGTGATCGGCTTGACGATGTTGTAACTCGTCATCGCCAGGAACGAGTACAGGAACATCAACAGCGCGGTGGCCGACTCGCCATCGCGGAGTTGCACGACCGGGTGGAGTAAGCGGGAGACGAAAGGGGGGCGCGCGATGCTCAAATCTTATCCTAAGGTAAACTCCCGAAGGGCCTGATGCTGAGTCTTGTTGAACGGGTGCTGGGCCTGAATGCCCGCGAATTGCGGCGGGCGTTTCCGCTCTTTGCCTACCTGTTCCTGACCATGGCCAGCAGCGTGGCCAGCAAGGCGGCGCGCGACGCGCTGTTCCTGGACCGCTACCGCGCCATCGACCTCCCTTACGTCGACATCGCCATCGCCGTGCTGGTCGGCATTGCCGCCAGCGTCTACCTCTGGATCGGCCACCGCACCAACCTGCGGAACCTGCTGGTCGGCAGCATCCTCTTTTTCGCCGCCAACGCCATCGTCTTCTGGACCTGGTCCGCCTCATCCGTGGTCGAATCGGGCGCGCTGTTCATTGCCATCTACATCTGGGTTGGCGTGTTCTCAGTGCTGGCGCCGTCGCAGGTCTGGACGCTGGCCAACTACGTGATGACCACGCGAGAGGCCAAGCGGTCGTTCGGCTTCATTGGCAGCGGCGCCATTCTCGGCTGGATTGTCGGCGGCCTCGCGACACGCACCGCGGTGTCGCGCTTCGGCACCGAGATCATGCTGGCGCTGGTCGCGCTGTCACTGATGGTGTGCGCGCTGCTGGTCGTCGTGATTTGGCGCAATCGGCCCGACTACGTCGGCAATGACATGCCCGCGGCCGGCATCGGTACCGATTCCGGCACGCTGTGGGGCAGCCTGGGCCTGGTGCGCGAGTCGCCGTACCTGCGGGCGATTGCCGCGCTGGTGCTGATCTCGGCGCTCACGACCACGGTCGCCGGCTGGCAGTTCAAGGCCATGGCGAAGGCGGCGATTCCCGACACCGACGAGCTGGCGATGTTTTTCGGCACGTTCAACATGATCGCCGGCGTCATGTCCCTGATCCTCCAGTTGGTGCTGACCGGACGCGTGCTGCGGACCGCCGGTGTCGGCGCCGCGCTGTTCATCGTGCCGACCGCCATGCTGATGGGGTCGCTCGGCGTCTTCGTGCTCGGCACCCTGGCCGCCGCCGCCGCGCTCAAGGCCAGCGACCAGGTGCTGCGCTACTCGATCGACAAGGCCACCACCGAGCTGTTGTACCTGCCGGTTCCGGCGGCACACACGTTTCGCGTCAAGTCGTTCATCGACACCGTGGTCTATCGGCTGGGCGATGCCGGCGGCGGTCTCGTCGTGCTGCTGTTTGCCGCGGTGCTGCAGTGGTCCGCCGTGGACCTGTCATTGGTGGGCGTGGTCTTGATCGGCGCGTGGCTGGTCGCGGCATTCGTGGCGCGCCGCCAGTACGTCGAGAACCTGCGCGAGAGTATCCACCAGCACCGGGTCGACTCGGAACGCGCCTCGATGCCGGTGATGGAGCGCGACGCCACGGCCGTGATCTCGTCGCGGCTCAAGGGGACGACGCGCGAGATTGCCTACGCGCTCAGCCTGTTCGAGATGGCCCACGACCGCAAGGTGCACCCGGCGGTGCGCGGCCTGCTGCATCACGAACAGCCCGAGATTCGCCGCCAGGCCGTGTCGTTGCTGGCGCGCGCCGGCGACAGCAGCGTCAAGGCCGAGGTCGAGAAGCTGCTGCGCGACCCCAGCCTCGACGTCCGCACCGAAGCGCTGCTGTATCTCACGGCCTTCGACCAGGTCGACCCCCTGGAACGAATCGAGGCGCTTGGCGACTTCGAGGACTTCTCGATTCGCGCCGCGCTGGTCGCGTTCCTGGCCCGCCCCGGCCGCACCCAGAACATCGAGGCGTCGCGCTTGCTGTTGTCGAAAATGGCCGAGGAAGACGGTGAGCACGGCCAGCGGACCAGGCTCGAGGCGGCGCGTCTGATCGCCGTGCTGCCCGACGTGTTCGATCGCGAGCTGCGGGCGCTGCTCGAAGACGATGATGTCGAGGTGGCGCGGCTGGCGATTGCCGCGGCCGGCAAGCTCAGGAAGCGCACCATGATTGGTCCGCTGATCGAGAAGCTCGCCGATCCGTCGCTGACTGAGGCCGCCACCAAGGCGCTCGCCGAGTTCGGCGACCGCATCGTCGGCACGCTGCGCGACTACCTGACCGATGAGGACCTGGCGACCGACGTGCGCCGAGAAATCCCGAGGGTGCTCCAGGAGATCGGCTCGACCGCGGCGCAGGCAGTGCTCACCGAGAGTGTGCTCGACCGCGATGTCATCCTGCGGTACCACACCATCACGGCCCTGAACAAGCTGGGCCAGCAGCATCCCGAGCGGCCGACCGACCGCAAGCTGATCGAGTCGGTGCTGGCCGCCGAGATCATGGGGCACTACCGGTCCTACCAGGTGTTGGGCACCCTGGGGGCGTCACTCGATGACGACGCGAATCCGATCGCCCACGGATTGAGCGAGTCGATCGAGAAAGAGGCGGAGCGGATCTTCCGCCTGCTCAAGATTCTCTATCCCCAGTACGACATGCATAGCGCGCATGTCGGCCTGCAGTCGAACGACCCGGTCGTCCACGACAACGCGGTCGAGTTCCTGGATTCGGTGCTGCCGCCGGAAGTGCGCGCGGTCGTGATTCCGCTGTTCGATCGCCAGGTCGCGGTCGACGTCCGCATCGAGTCGGCCAATCGCATGCTGGGGGCGGCGCTCGGCGACCGCGAGGAAGCGATCGAGGTGATGGCACTCAGCCAGGACCCGTGGCTGCGGTCGTGCGCAGCCTACGCGATGGGAGAGATGCGGCTGACGCGCTTTGCGGCAAAGCTGGACGAGTGGGTGAAGGACAGCGACCCGCTGCTGCGCGCTACCGCCGTCGACGCGCGCGAGAAGCTGCGCCACGCCGCGGCCTCCGCCGCCGGCGTCGACGCACTGTAGGGATGATGGGGGATGAATGGGGCCAGGATGAATGGGGCCAGGCCCCCAAATCCACCACTTTCTCGAACCCGCGGCGGTTCTCCACGGAATAATCGACGATTGGGCCAATTTCATGGCCGGTTTTTGGTGAATTTGGGGGCCTGGCCCCAATCATCCATTACGCCGGCCCGATCGCCTCGGCCGCCGGCGAGTCGGGCCACTTCGGAACGGGCCGTGCCACGTAGCCGGCATGCGCCAGCCGGCCCTGGAACAGCGCCGTCTGCGACGCCGCGAACTGCAGCCGGATGATCACCCGCAGCACGATGAACAGTTGCCCGATGGCGAACGCCAGCGTGGTGGCCGCGGCGCCCGGCGCCGCCAGGTAGTAGAGCAGGAGCACCGCGATAAACGCCAGCGAGTTCAGCGCATACAAGCCGATCGTCGCGCCGGGGTTGCGGCGCACGAAACGGAAACCGGCGGCCAGCGCGCCGATCATGCTGCGGCGGTCCTCGACGATGGCCCGCACCTTGGCGTAGTCGAACACCAGGTTGGCGGCCACGACCAGCGCGGCGAACACCAGGTACAAGGCCACGCGATAGAAGAACGCGGTCCGCTCCACGGTCAGGTCTTCCAGCAGGCCGCCGTAGACATTGCCGAAGAGCCAGCCATGCACGCTGATGAACAGCAGGGCGTAGATCGACACCGTCACCACGCTGAGCCTGATGAAGCGGAAAAAGTTGATGCCACACGCCGCGAAGAACGCACCCGCGCCAATGGCGCGATCGCGGGCCAGCCGATCCAGCACGCCGCCGATCAGGAAGGTCGACACGACCATCTGCGCGGCGACGACCCATACCACCGGACCAGGGGGACCGCTCGCGTCGGCGACCCCGCTGAGATTCTGGAGGATCGCGGCAAAGCCCAGGATGGCCGGCACAAACGTCTGGCCCACCCCCGACGACTGGGCGAGGAACTCGTTCCACCAGTCGTAGTTCATGCCGGCCGCCGCGGACTGCGCGGCCATGCTCGCGCCCAGGTGTTCGGCGATCAGCCCGTGCAGGGCCAGCGACAGCGGCAAGGCCAGCAGCAGCGTCGACAGCCACAGGCCGATCACCAGCCACGGCGACCGCTTCACCCGCATCAGGCCGTCCAGAAACGCGGCGCCGCTACTCATACGAAGAACGCGTAGGTCATCATCAGATCCTGCAGCCACACCATCCAGCGCAGCGACCACTTCGTGGCCGCCGCCCCGGTGGCGGGTTCCATCACCAGGCTGTTGTTCGTGAAGTTGGCGTCGAGCAACAGAACGCGTTCCGGATCGACCTGTGCCGACACGGCCCTCACCGGGCGATCGAAAGTGAAGGCATGCCAGCGGGCCTGGCCGTCCCACGACTCGCGCGCCTGCTCGCCGTTGCTGAACGTCACCAGCACGTCCACCGGGAACACGCCGGCTTCGAGCCGGCGCACCACCACCGTGGTGCGATAGGTGCCGCCGGCCGTCTGCTCCGCGAACGCGAGATTGTCGTCGAGCCCGCGCGATGACACGGCCTGGCTGTCGAACCGCTCGATCGCGTAGTCAAAGGTATTCGAGCTGCGATACACCTGGTCGAAGAACCACGCGTGCGGCAGCCCGGTGACTTCTTCCACCACCGCGAAGAAATCGTCCGGCTGTGGATGCTTGAATTGCCACCGCGCGAAGTACCGGGACAGCACCCGCTGCATCACTTCCCAGGTGTGCTTGCGCTCCAGGGTGTGCAGCATCAGCGCGGCCTTGTGGTACGACTGCGCCTGGTGCGCCCCCGGCCACAGCGCGAAGGTCGGCGTCGACAGCGCGTCGCGATCGCCCTGCCGTCGATAGGCGTTCATCCAGTTGGTATCGGTCGCGCGCTTCAGCGGGATGTCGCGGAACTGCCACGGAATGAAGTCGCCGAAGAAGCGCTGGACGTAATAGTTCGGCTGCAGCGCCTCGGCCTGGACCCGCGAATCGGAGTACTCGTTCAGGCCCTCGTCGAGCCAGGCCCGCTCGGTTTCGTTGTTGGCGACCATGCCGTACCACCACTGGTGGCCGGCCTCGTGCACCACGACGTACTCGGGATCGTTGCTGCCGCGCGGCGACAGCCATCGCGCGCCGGCGGTGAAGATGGTCGGATACTCCATGCCGCCCGAGTCACTCTGGAACGCCGGATCGACGATCGTGATGTGACCGTACGGATACGGACCGTACCACTCGCCGTAGTAGCGCAGCGCCGCGGCGGTGGCGGCGAAGTGGCGATCGGCAAGGCCGTCGTGTTCGGGTTGCAGCAGCAACCGCATCTCCACCGGCGGCAGCCCGGCGTGCTCGAACCGTTGTCGCTTCTCGATGAAGTCGGGGCTGGTCGTCCACGCGAAGTCGTGCACGTCGTCCTGCACGTAGCGATGGGTGGTCGTGCCGTTGCCGGCGTCGGCTCGCGACTGTTCGCGCCCGGTGGCGCCGACCTGCCATCCCGAAGGCACCGTCATGCGCACGTCGTAGCGGCCAAAGTCCGAGTAGAACTCCGAGTTGGCGAAAAATTGGTGAGCCGTCCACCCACCGGCCTCGAACACCCCCAACTTCGGGAACCACTGGGAGACAAAGAAGTAGTCGCCGATGGCGCCCGTACGGTCGAAGTTACGCGGGAAGCGGCCGGTCCAGGTAATGCGCAGCCGCAGGCCCTCGCCCGGCTGAACCGGGGTCGGCAGTTCCGCGGATGCGAGCGAACGGTCGTCGGCGTTCTGGTCGTCCGGCGAGATGTAGCGCAACACCGGCTTCAGGTCGGCTCTCACGCTGCCATCGTCGTTGATGACGGCGATGGTGGCGACCTGGGAGTAGCCGAAGTCGGCTTCGTCGGCCGCGCCGAAGGGGTCATCGCCGACCAGCTTCCGCTGCCTGAGCCAGGTGGAGTTGGTGCTGCGGAAAGCGTTCCAATAGAGATGGACGCGGATGGAATAGGCGGCCAGCGTCCCGGTGTTCCGCCACTGGATGGTCTCGGTGCCGGTCAGCGTCCGGGTTGCCGGATCGAGCGTGACATCGATGTCGTAGTTGGCGTTGCGGGCCGAGGCGGCGGCCTCCGGCGGGGCGCCTGGAGCTGAAGGGACGGACCCGCCCTGGCCCTGCGCCGCGGGGCCAATTTGCAGAAAAAGCACCCCCATCAGCAGGGCGAGGCATCCGAGTCCCCGGAGTCCTTTTCTGTCCGTCACCAGCGCTCATCGTAACCCGTTTTCGCCGGCTGCCTGTAGGCGCAACACCGGGGCGCTGTGTATAATCCACAGTTCCTATGGCGATTCGAGTGTTGTTCTACGGACTGGGCCCGATTGGCGCCGCGGTGGCGCGCCAGGTGGCCTCACGCAAGGGTTTTCAGATTGTCGGCGCCGTCGATATCGACCGCGCGAAGATCGGCCTCGATCTCGGGCAGGTGATCGGTCTCGACAAGAAGCTGCGCATTCGTGTCACCAACGACGCGATTGGCGCGATCAAAGCCGGCAAGCCTGACGTGGCCGTGCTGTGCACGAGTTCATCACTCAAGAAGGTGATGCCGCAGATCGAGCAGGTGCTCGGCAAAAAGGTGGCGATTGTCTCGACCACCGAGGAGCTGTCCTACCCGGTCGGCAAGAATCGCGCGCTCGCGAAGAAGATCGATGCCCTCGCGAAGAAAGCCAAGGTCGCCGTCGTCGGCACCGGCGTGAACCCCGGGTTCGCGATGGACGCGCTGCCGATCACGCTTACCGGCATCTGCGAACGCGTCGACAGCATTCGGGTCGATCGCATCCAGGACGCGCGGTCGCGCCGCCTGCCGTTCCAGCAGAAGATTGGCTCGGGCCTCACCAAGGAGCAGTTTGCCGCGAAGGTGAAAGACGGCAGCGTGCGCCACGTCGGCCTGGCCGAGAGCGTGCAGATGATCGCCGACTCGATGGGCTGGAAGCTCGACAAGGTGACCGACGAGATTCACCCGAAGATTGCCGAGAAGCCGGTCGAAAGCGAGTTGATCGCGGTCGACCCCGGCTACGTCTGCGGCATCATCCAGGACGGCATTGGCTACCGCAAGGGCAAGGCGCTGGTCACGCTGCACATGGAGGCCTACCTCGGCGCGCCGGAGTCATTTGACGCCGTAACGATCGAAGGGCACCCCCGCGTTACCTCGAAGGTGGCCGGCGGCCTGCACGGCGATGTCGCCACCGCGTCGATCACGGTCAACTCGATCCCCAAGATCCTGCGCGTCGCGCCGGGCCTGCGGACCATGGCCGACATGCCCATTCCGAGCTGGTTCGGCGGCAAGTAGGACCTGCCGGGGTCTGCCCCGGACGGAATGTGGAATCCGGCTTTAGCCGGATAGGGATTATTCTAAATGGGTGAAACCGGTCACCCTTTTGGCGCTCTCGGCCGCCTTGCTGACGGGCACCGTGGCCACGGCCATTGCCCAGCGCAACGGGGCGTTCGATCAGTCGATCAACCATCCCGCCATTCGCTACAACACCACCGACGCCAACACCGTCGTCGACGCGGTGAATCGCCGGCTGGCTGACAAGTCGGCGGCGCTGGTCTTCGACGAGAAGTCGGGCTACCTCAAGTCGGTCCTGGACCTGCTGAACATCCCTGTCGAGTCGCAGGTGCTGGTCTATACGCAGACCAGCCTGCAGGCGCAGCACATCACCATGGCCAACCCGCGCGCCCTCTACTTCAACGATCACGCCTCGGTGGGTTTCGTGCGGGGCAGCGGGTTGCTGGAGATCGTGGCGCAGGATCCGGTGCTGGGATCGGTGTTTTATGTCGTGCACCAGGAGCGCGCCGCCGCGCCGAGCTTCGGCCGTGAATCGCAGTGCCTGCGCTGCCACCTGTCGTGGGACACGCTGGGGGTGCCCGGGCAGACGATTCTCAGCACCTTCCCGCGCAAGGATGCCAACGACTACGCTAACGGGTTTACCGTCGATCACTTCCGGCCGATCGAGGATCGCTGGGGCGGGTGGTACGTGACCGGCAAGCGCGTGCCGGCGAAGCATGCCGGCAACCTGCCGTTGTTCGCGCCTCGGCGTGTCGAGACGCCGCCGCCCGCGCGGGTGTCGTTAGCGGGCCAGCTCGACCTGAGCGGCTATCCCACCCCCTACAGCGACATCGTGGCGCTGATGGTCATGGAGCACCAGTCGCACCTCTTCAACCTGCTGACGCGGGCGACGTGGGAATCGCGCGTCGGTGGTCCCGCATCCGAGCCGCGGGTCGCCGAGGCGGTCGATGCGATCGTCGACTACATGCTGTTCGTGGATGAGGCGCCGATCACGGACGGCCCGATCGTCGGCTCGTCGGGCTTCGCCGAGAAGTTTACCGCGCTGGGGCCGCGCGATGCCAAGGGCCGCTCGCTCCGCGACCTCGACCTGAAGACGCGGCTGCAGAAATATCCACTGAGCTACATGATCTATTCGCCGCCGTTCCAGGCGCTGCCCGCGCCGGTGAAGATCCTGGTGATGGGGAAGATCAATCGCGTGCTGGCGGGAGAAGAGACGTCGTCGAAGTACGCGCACCTGACGCCGCCGCTGCGCCAGGCGATTAGCGAGATTCTGAAGGCAACGTCGTAGGGGCGGACCGCACCTTCTGCAGCGTCCAGACATACTCCGGCTGGCCGTTGCGAACCGATTCTTCGATCACAGTCGCGCCGAGCTTGCGCATGGCGCCGACGCCGCGCACGTTGTTCACCAGCGTCTTGCCGATCAGGGTCGTGACGCCCCACTCGTTGAACAGGAACTCCAGGTACAGATTCACGGCCTTGTGGAACACGCCGCTTCCCCACAGGTCTGGCGCGATCGCGAAGCCAATTTCGGCGCGGTCGTCGGTGTCGAGACGCAGCGACATGAACAAGCCGGAGACTTTCTGATCGCCGGTGAGCAGGGTAAACGCCACCCCGCGGTTGTCGGCACGACGCGTCTGGCTTAGGGAGATCCAGGTCGAGAAATCGGCGACGGTACTGGGAGGGGGATCGAGGTGCGCCGACACTTCCGGCTGCGCAAAGAGCGCCGTGAGGGCCGCCGCGTCAGACAGATGTACTTCTCGCAGGCACACATCGTCCTGCGAAAGCACCGGTAAAGCATGCACAGTCGCCTGGCTCACCACGTTGCAAAGGGCTCCCGGAAATGTGAACGAGGGGCTCGGGAGCCAACCTGCAGAACAGTATGCCGCGTTTGGCCCGGGGTCAAGCAATTGGCGGCGTTTTCTCGTGCAATCGTTCCCTGAGTGGCGAATTTGGCCAAGAATAGCGGTTTCATGCCGCAATCGCCGCCGCCGGGGTTTTCGCGCCTGGTTTCCGCCGGGGTTCGGCTACTCCTAGTGGGTCACCTACCTCGTCTGGATCGCCATCGTCCTGATGATGTATCCGCTGTGCCGCTGTTTGGGGGAGTGAAGGCGCGCCGAGCCAACTGGTGGCTCGGCTACCTGTGATTACAGCGCAATTCCAAGGGTGAACGTCGCCGCGTAGCCGCTGGTGGTGCTGCCGGCCAGGCTTGCCAGTTGCGAGGTGACGCCGTCGGAGAACACGTTGTCGGTGGCGTTCCTGGTCGGGTTCTGGCCCTTCGCGGCGTAGACACCGGTGCCGTAGACCGCGGCGGTGATTTCCTCCGGAAAGGCGATCTGGCTGGTCTTGACCGATTGGTTGTTGACGAACACCTCGAGGTGAATATGCGTGACCCGGCCGGCGTACCAGCCGGGATAGATGGTGGTGAAGCGGGCGACGCCGCTGGCGTCGACCGGCTGGATGCCGCGTAGCCAGGTGGACGAGGCGAGGCTCCCGTACTCCGAGTAGTTGCCGGCGGCATCACAATGCCAGATCTCGACGCTCGCGTTGGTCACTGGCGCGCATGCCGCGTTGGTGTTGACGACGGAAATGGCCAGGGTCAACTGGAGGCCCGTGCGGTCTTCGCGCACGTCGCTGCGCACGGGTAGCGTGATCGACGGATAGGGGCCGGCAGTTTCCGACGGGGTGATGGCGCATGCGCCCGTGGTAGCCGCGGGGGTGGTGCCCGTGGTCGTCGTGGTCGCTGAGGTGGCGGTGGTGGTCGGGCTGGTCGGGTTCGAGCCGCTGCACGCTGCCGAGATGGCCGCGCCCGCCGCGCCCAGCAAGCCGAGCGCTTGGCGCCGGCTCAGGTGTTTCAGTTCCGCTTCAGACATCGCTTAGCAATCCGCTTCCAGGCGCCGGGCATCTCTGTTGATGTTAGACGACGGATCGGCGCCACGGATGGGCGGATTGTGTGACAAGACGGTGGCAGGTGGGCGGGTTGGAAAGCCCTCCGAACCGCCCGCCGGCTCGTTTACTGGTGATCAACGCGGCTGCAGTGGCCAGGCTGCGACCCTGATTCCAGAGTCCGGACTGCTCGCCCGGCGCCGCAGGCGGCGCCTGTCGTCCGAAGTGGGCGCGGTCAGATCACCGCCATCGTCCTGGCCATTCGGGCCCACGCTATAAATCGTGTAGGCATCGGCTGACGAGCGAAACAGCAGCGGGCGGTCGGTCAGTGGATCGATTGGCACCGCCGCCAGGTATCGCGGCACGAGGTCGACTAGCGCCGCGGGCACCGTACCGGTGTCGTGCTTGAACCGTTCGACCGCCAGCGCCGCGACCGAGCAGCGATCGATGATCAGTGGCGTCGGGTCAATCGCTGCCGCGAATAGACCGAGCGGAAGGTCCGAGCCCATCAGCGGCAGGAAATAGCGGCTGTACCGTGTGCGGACCCGTTCGGCATTCTCGAGGAGCCGGGTGCCGGCTTCGGCTTTCAGGGACCAGGGCTGGCGGGCCACGTCGGCAAGCCTCGCCCACAACTGCAAAGTCTCCACCAACCTGTGCGAGCGCCAGGGCCGGACGATGGTCTCGACCACGCCGTGCATGGGCAAGAGGTACTGCCGGGGCGCATTCGGTGAGTGGCCGTAGAAGCGCCGCCAGGTCATCTCGAGATAGCGCGCGCGTTCGCGGAGGAAGTTGTCGAGTGCCACCTCCGGCCGATCGGTGTGCGCCAGCGCCGTCTGCGCGCGCTGCAGCGCCTCGGGTGAGGGATCCGCGAAGGAGAGCACGGCCGCGACATCCGCGCGGTCCGTGAACCGCACGCGAGACTCTGTGAGCGGACGCCGGGCCTGCAGGCCCGCGATTACCGAGTCGAGGGCCTCATCTCCCTTGCCGGCAATGCCCAGGCTGAGGCTGCGCGCGGACAGTACTTCGGCGACGGCGCGCATGCTGGCGGTGCGATAGCTGTAGTCCACGCCTGCGACGAAGCCGTTGAAGGGCAGCTGCGCCGCTTTGTCGGCCAGCGCCAACGCATCTTCGGATTCGGCGACGACTTCCTGCAGCTCCGTCGCGAGCGCTGTTGGCAACGACTGTCCAGGGGTCGCGCCGGCAAGCCAGTTGCGGACGCGTGTGGTGACCGCGTACGGGTTCGTCCCCAGCGCGAGTATGCCGGCGGCGGAGTAGTACGAGGCGGCGCCCGCATCCTCTGGCGCGACGTCCTGGCGCCCCGCTTCCTGCTCGGTGACCGGCTCACGCTTCGCCTGGATGCGCTCGATCTCGCGCACCAACCGCTGCACTTCGAGGTAGTCCCACAAGCCGTGGGCGGCGATTGGCAGCAGCACCACGAAGGCCACCATTGCGATCCGCCGCATGGCCGGCCGCACGTTGAACGTCATGGAGTTTCCTCCGCGGATGGCGTGGTTTCGACGAGAAGCTCGTGTTCGCGTCGGCCAGCAGCATGAGCGCATATCGATGAAGCGAGGCACCGTAGGCGTCGTACAGCCGGCCCACGAGCGCTCGCGCAGCGTCCTTCGGCCGGTCAGACATCGCGTCATTCTATTAGACGCGCGGCGCGGGTGTTTTTGTGTGCCCCGGCGAGCTTATGCCAGGCCGAGGCGTTGCCGCTTGAGATACAAGCCCTTGCGCGACAGTCCCAGCATGCGCGCCGCATCGTCCACTTTGCCGTCGGACATCTTCAGGGCGCGCTGAATCAGCGAGCGTTCGAGGTGTTCGGTGGCGGCCGCGAGTGGCTGGTCGGTACGCATCACCATTTCGGTCGGCTCGAGCGCGCGCTGGTCCGGGGGCACGGTGCGCCGGCTGGCGGCAATCGCCGGCGAGAGGTGCTCGGGCATCAGCACGGCCCCGGGTTCGGCGAGCGCCACCATTCGCCGCATCTCGTTGGCCAGTTGCCGGACGTTGCCGGGCCACTTGTACAGCACGAGGTATTCGAGCGCTTCCTCGGACACTCTCAGCTGCGGCTTCTGCAGCTCCTGCGAGAACTTGTCGATGAAGTGGTCGACCAGCAGCGGGATCTCTTCGCGCCGTTCGCGCAGCGGCGGCACGTGCAGGGGAATCACGTTCAGCCGGTAGTAGAGGTCTTCCCGGAAACGCCCCTCGGCGACCAGCTGGTCGAGGTTGGCATTGGTGGCCGCGACGACCCGGACATCGACCAGTTGTGGCCGCGTGTCGCCCAGCGGCAGTATTTCTCCGGACTCCAGGAATCGCAACAGCTTCGGTTGGGCCTCGGGGCTGAGCTCGCCGATTTCGTCGAGGAACAGGGTGCCGCCGGCGGCAGATCGGATCAAGCCGGGCGCGTCATCCAGTGCGCCGGTGAAGGCACCGCGGCGGTAGCCGAACAGCTGGCTGTCGATGATGTCACGCGGCACGGTGGTGCAGTTGAAGGGCAGGAAGACGCGGTCGTGGCGCGCCGACGCCTGGTGCAGGGCACGTGCGAACAGTTCCTTGCCGACGCCGGTTTCGCCGGTGATCAACACCGTCACGTTCGACGGCGCGACGCGGCGCACCGACTTGACCAGGTCCATCATCCGCTCGGCGGCGCAGACGAGGCCGAGCTGTTGTTCGGGCGACGGCTCGGGCCAGAGCGCGGTCTGCTCGCGTTCCTGGTGGCGGGCGCGGGTGATGGCGAGGGCGGTGTGCACCAGTCGCTCGACGGCGAGTACGGTCGCACGGGCCGAGGCGGTGGGGCGTGGCAGCACGACGATGGTGAATTGCCGGTTGCCGTGGGTTCCGACGGGCAGCGAGACCAGGCCTGGATGGTGGTCGCGCCAGGGTGGCGCATCGGCAGCCATGTCGGACGCGCGGACCTCGTGGCGTCCATCCGATCCGGTCTCGACAATGCGGGCATGCAGGGTGGCGCGGGTGTCGGTGAGCAGCGACAGCGTTTCGGCGGCGAGCAGTGGCGGGTGGGCGGAGATGTCGATGAGCGAGGCGAGGCGTTCGGTCAGTGCCGCGGCCGGCGGGCGCAGGTCGGCCGGACGGCGGGGCACTTGGTCCTGTGGCGCCGGCGGATCAGCGGTCGCCGCGACGGGTCCGGTGGTGTCGCGCGCATCGCGCTCGATCTCGGCGCAGCCGGTGAGGTTGCCGACGCCGTGGAGGATTCTGGCGGCCCGCTCGAAGTGGGCGGTGGCGGCTGCCGGGTCGTCGTCCGCAGTCAGCCGGCCGGTGACGCGGGCGGCCTCGGCGATCATCTCGAGGGGCGGGTCGGGACTGGCGCATACGGCGTCCGCCACCAGTTGAGCGCCATCAGCGGCCCGCCCGATGCGCCCCAGTCCTTCGGCCGCCAGCAGCTTCATGCGTGCGAGCAGGTTGCGATCGGCCATCCGCTCGATTCGAGGGATCGCATCCATCGCGATGGCGACGCCGGCATCCGCCTGGTCAGTACGGTAGAGCAGCTTTACTTTCGTCAGAAGGTGCCAGAGTCCATAGTACGAATAGCCACTTTCGATCGCCAGAGAACTTCGATGCACCAGCGTGGAGAGCTCTCCTTCTAGGCGGGTGTCGTCCGACGCGATCGCGAACTGCAGAAGACCGTCAAGGATCCCAAGTTCGGCGCTGCCACCTGTCCTGCACAAGGCAAGTGCTTTGGACAGTTCTAAGTGCCCAAGATGAAGTCGACCTAGGGCCAGGAAGGCGTGTGCGAGGTTCGATCGCGCGACGACCTCTAGGCTGGGTGCACCAGACTCAACGGCCAATGCAATAGCCCGCTCGGCGGATGTTGCAGCGCCGAGAGGGTCTGAAGCTAGTGAACAAACCGCGCCAACTCGAATCGCGTGTTCGGCTTCGAGGAATTTGTTTGGGTGAGACGACAACAACTCGGCCACGATCTCAAGTTGTCGCTCAGCCATTCGAAAAAGGCCTTGTTTCGCCGCAAGTTCAGCAAGCGCGAGATGGAATCGAACTGTGAGCTCGGGTCGACCAACCGCCGTGACGGAGCGTCTCGTCGTAGAGACCTCCCACGATGCAGCTTCAGGACCAACCCAAGACGCCAACGCGGAGAGCTCAGAGACATGAGCATGCCCAGCAGCATCAGAGCCAACTTTGTCGGCGTTGGCAACAGCTCTCTTAAAGGTTGCTCGACCGGCGTCGGCACGGCCGGAACGCAGTTGGCCTGTTGCTGCTACCACCAAACAACGAACTCGGTCTCTTCCGGAAAGGTCTCTCCGGGAGAGGAGTTCGGAGCATTCGTTGAGGCAGATCTCCTTCGCAGAGGTAACAGAGTTTAGCTCAAGCTTCAGGACCCTTTCAGGTACCGTTAGCGGTCTACGAGTTTGGTTTATGACGGCCAGTGCTTCTCCCAAGCGTCCGTCCGCGATCAGGTGTTGCAGTAGCGAATCCGACATGGGCTTGCCTTAGTGAACGTTGAGTCGCTTCTGCGGTCGAGGCTTCAATCCGTCACCCGAGTCTGCGATGAGCTCTCGAAGGGGAGATTCGTTGAATTGGTGACACACCTTTTCGAGTACTTCAACATCGAGTGAGTCGAAGGGGCAGGCCTGACTGCGCGCTACCAGTAACACCCCTATAGTCTCTGCGGCTCTTCGAATTGGGAGAGCTGCGCAGAGCGTGTCGCGGGCGAGCCCGACGGAGGCCGGTAGTTCCAGTCGAGCATCAGTGTTCACGATTGCAGTTCCATTGGCTGCCACCCAACCGGTCACTCTTGAGCCAAGGGCAACTCTCAGTCCTGCCACGCTACCGGCTTGCATGCCGAGCGCGTCTACTACGTAAAGGACGTCCTTCGACGAATCCTTGAGAAATACAATCGACAAGACTGACGAGATCTCGCTGTTGATGGAAGCCAACACCATCCTGGCGGCCCGATGAAGCTCGAGTCGGTCATCGTCTAGCGGTAGCGAGCTGGGTAGCCGCCTCGCGGGAATTCCAGAATCACTCTCATCCCTTGGCCTCATCAGGCCCTCCAGGTTGTTCGGGAGATCGAGGCTTCCCGTGATCGCCTCCGACAGCTCATCCTTGGCCTCGATGAACCGGTCAACCACCAGGGGGTCATACATGATTCCGCGGCGTTCCATCAGTATTTCGATGGCTTCAGAGTCGGAAAGCTTGGAGCGATATGGTCGGTCAGAAGTCAGCGCGTCGAAACAGTCCACCACGGCCAGAATTCGCGCACCCAGAGGGATGTGGGTAGAGCGAAGTTGGTCGGGATATCCAGTGCCATCCCAGTTCTCGTGATGATGTCTAACTATCGGGACGACTGGGTAAGGAAACTCGATCGAGGAAAGAATGTCGGCCCCGACGCTGGCGTGAAGCTTCATCTTCTCAAATTCGCCCGCCGTAAGGCGACTGGGCTTATTCAGGATATGTTCCGGTACCGCTATCTTACCCATGTCGTGCAAAAGAGCGGCCGCCTCTAACGCCTTGAGTTGGAGTGGATCATTGACGCCGAGTCTCGCGGCCAATCCCAGGGCGAATCGCTGCACGCGCCGGATATGACCGTGTGTTACTTGATCCTTGGCGTCGATAGCGGTAGCTAGAGTCTCAATAGTCGATAGGTACAGACGGTTTACTTGGTCGATGTGGACCCCCGCGTCTTCGACTCGGCCTAGTGCAGTCTTGTAGGTCAGGTATGAGATGACGAGCAGCGGAACAATCATGCTGAACGCCATGAAGTCGACAGTGCGCGTGTACGAAACAAGTAGCGCCGCTACAGAAGCGCCGCCGAAGTAGTTGATTGACAACCAAGGGAAGATCTTTCGCCAGATCGTGAAGGCGCTGTCGGTCCGTTCAGTCGCGAGTGCTCCAGCCACCAGTCCGCTGTTGAGCACGAAATGAACAGAAGTCATGGCAACTAAGGGCCACATCAGATCCGGGATCTTCGTCGGCGCTACTGATAGCGGGTCAGTGTTGGCCAACAGGTAGAAGACGTGACTGCCGATGAATATCGAAAGTGAAGACGACGCGAGGTTGAATAGGACCCTAAGCGGCTCTCGGGCCCGCCGTTGAGAACTGAACGTGGCTACGAGTGTGTCGAGTGCGACAGTCAGCGTGCCAGGACACGTGCCGAAGAGCAGAACGGACGTAAAGACGAACGTCTCCGACACTGAGATCCGCGCTCGGAACGTCGGGACCCTGACGGTAAAGGACCCACTGAGCAGTGTCAGCATAGCCAGGACTGTCCACTCCCAGCCAATTGGGTTGGCCAGAAGCATTGTGATGCAATGGCCGACTACGAGAAGTCCAGCTGCACAAACCGTTACGATGTAGAGCTGGCTCCTAGGCGTTAGATTCATCGTCTATCGCAAAGATTGACTGTGGCTCGACCCAATTTGGTCGCCGAGAAGAGTCGTCGAGTCTATTCGCCCCAGATGATCAGTTTGTTCATTGCTGCGTCTCCCATAGATGCATCGATGTGTCTGCGTGCTAGTCACCCCAGATGATGTTGTCACCCCAGATGATGTTGTCACCCCAGATGATGTTGTCACCCCAGATGATGTTGTCACCCCAGATGATGTTGTCACCCCAGATGATGTTGTCACCCCAGATGAT
>Ga0164290_1000729_pt1 | contig 87392 bp, 87 predicted proteins | sample Micstemetagenome_FD_108782 | JGI IMG/M metagenome (GOLD analysis project Ga0164290, IMG submission 108782) | Contaminated culture microbial community from soil near Moab, Utah, USA - Microcoleus steenstrupii SON62 (Illumina Assembly) | ecosystem: Environmental > Terrestrial > Soil > Soil crust... | reverse complement strand
CACTGGTTGTTGACGATGTTGAGGATCACCGGGGCGCGGTAGACGCTGGCGAAGGTCAGGGCGTTGTGGAAGTCGCCCTCGGCCGTGGCGCCGTCGCCGATCCAGGTGATGGCGATCTTGTCGTCGCCCTTGTAGGCGCTGGCCATGGCCCAGCCGACGGCCTGGGGCACCTGGGTGCCCAGATTGCCGCTGATGGTGAAGAAGCCATAGTCCTTCGCCGAATACATGATCGGCAGCTGGCGGCCTTTGATCGGGTCGGAGGCGTTGGAATAGATCTGGTTCATCATGGTCGCGAGCGGATAGCCGCGCGCGATCAACAGGCCCTGCTGGCGATAGGTGGGGAAGCCCATGTCCTCGCGGCTGAGGATCATGCCCTGGGCGACGGCGATGGCCTCTTCCCCCGTGCATTTCATATAGAAGCTGGTCTTGCCCTGACGGTGGGCGCGATGCATCCGGTCGTCGAAGGCGCGGGTCAGGATCATGGCCTTGAGGCCGCGGCGCAGGGTGTCGGCGTCCAGCTTCGGATTCCACGGACCGACGGACTGACCCTCGTCATCGAGGACGCGGATCAGCCGGAAGGCGTGGTCGCGCATCTCGAAGGGCGTGGTCGAGACCTCCGGCCGGTCGACCGCGCCGGGCGCGTCGAGCTTCAGATGGCTGAAATCCGGCTTGTCGCCCGGTCGCCCCGAAGGCTCGGGTACGCGCAGCGACAAGGGCTGTGAGTTGGGCTTTTTCATTCCGTCCTGCCGTCCGGTTGATCCGACCGCGTTTCCTCGGCGCCCTGTAGCATGGTCCGCAAGCCAAGGCTCGCTCGATTTTGACCTTGCATATGCCGGTTCACGGGTATTTTATTGCGCCATAACAAGAACCGGAGAAACGCCTTGGCCGACGATCTGGATCCCGTTGACGCCCGCATTCTGGACATCCTGCAACAGGACGCCGGACTGTCCGTGGCCGAGGTGGCCGAACGGGTCGGTCTGTCGGCGTCGCCGTGCTGGCGCCGGATCAAGAGACTGGAGGATACGGGCTTCATCCGCAAGCGGGTGACCCTGCTCGACGCCACCAAGCTGGGGCTCGACTTCGAGGTCTACGCCATCGTCAAGCTGAGCCTGCCCTCGACCGAGAATCTCGACCGGTTCGAACTGGCCGTCGCCGACTGGCCGGAGGTGGTGCAGTGCGCCACCATCACCGGGCGCGAGGACTATGTGCTGCGCATCATCACCTCGGACATGCACGCCTTCGACCGGTTCCTCCGCGAGAAGCTGCTCAGCCTCGGCATCGTTTCGGACTGCGAGAGCCACATCGTCACCCGCGGGGTGAAGAATGTGACCGCCCTGCCTCTTGGCATCATCACCCCTCACGTCGGATAGTCCGGTTCGGCGCGCGCGGCGCCGAAGGGATATCGACATGATCGAGATGGTGATCGACGCCCGGCGCAAAGACCTCGGAGGATTCGAGGTCGGACGGGTGCTGCCGTTCCACGCCCGGCGCATGGTCGGGCCCTTCATCTTCCTCGACCAGATGGGACCGGCGGAGTTCGCTCCGGGGGCCGAGGCGATCAATGTGCGGCCGCATCCGCACATCGGCCTGTCGACCCTGAGCTATCTGTTCGAGGGCGAGATCATGCACCGGGACAACACCGGGGCGACCCAGGCCATCCGTCCCGGCGAGGTCAACTGGATGACCGCCGGCAAGGGGGTGGTCCATTCGGAACGCACCGATCCTCTGAAGAAGTCCACGGGCGGCGCGATGCACGGCATGCAGGCGTGGATCGCCCTGCCGGAGGAGGCCGAGGAGGTCGATCCGTCCTTCCACCATCACGGCGAGGCCGATCAGCCGGCCTATGAGAACGGCGGCCTGTTCGCGCGGCTGGTCGCGGGCGAGGCCTATGGCGCGAAGGCGGCGGTCGCGACCTCGTCGCCGCTGTTCTATGTGCACTGGGAACTGGCCGAGGGGGTGCGCACCACGCCGCCGCCGGGCCGGGGCGTCGCCGGGGGCTACAGCGAGCGGGCGCTGTATGTGGCGAAGGGCGAGATCGAGGTCGGCGACCGGACGTTCCACGAGGGCCAGATGATCGTGCTGGAGCCCACCGCCGAGCCGACGGTGCGGGCGGTGAAGCCTTCGACGGTGATGGTGCTGGGCGGCGAGCCGGTCGGGCCGCGGCTGATCTGGTGGAATTTCGTCCATTCGAAACAGGAGCGGATCGACCAGGCCAAGGCCGACTGGCAGGCGGGGCGCATGACCCTGCCGAGCGAGGACGATGCGGAGTTCATCCCGCTGCCGGACGTGCCGTCGACGCCCGAGCCCGCCCCGACGCCGGTCAAGCCGGAGCCGACGCATCCGGTCTGAGGAACGAGGCCGGCCGCGCGGGTCTTGAATCGCAACCCATGGACCCGATCTGGGGGACATGACCGCATTCTCCGTTCTCGACCTGTCGCCCATCGTCGAGGGCGGCGACGCCCGACGCGCCCTTCTGGAGACCACCGCCTTCGCCCAGTCCGCCGACCGGCTGGGGTTCAAACGCTTCTGGGTGGCCGAGCACCACAACATGCCCGGCATCGCCAGCGCCGCGACCGCGGTTGTGATCGGCCAGATCGCCGGAGCGACCGAACGCATCCGGGTCGGCTCGGGCGGGGTGATGCTGCCCAATCATGCGCCGCTGGTGATCGCCGAGCAGTTCGGCACGCTGGAAGCCCTGTATCCGGGCCGGATCGACCTGGGCCTCGGCCGCGCGCCGGGCACGGACGGGGAGACCGCGCGCGCCCTGCGCCGCTATTTCGAGGCCGCCGACCAGTTTCCGCGCGACGTGATGGAGCTGCAGGCCTTCCTCGCCGAACCCGTCGAGGGCCAGCGCGTCACGGCCTGGCCGGGGGCGGGGTCCAATGTGCCGGTCTGGCTGCTGGGCTCCAGCCTGTTCAGCGCCGAACTGGCGGCGCATCTCGGCCTGCCCTTCGCCTTCGCCAGCCATTTCGCGCCGGAGCTTCTGATCCAGGCGCTGGAGACCTATCGCGCCGGGTTCCGGCCTTCGAGACAGCTGGACCGGCCGTATGCGATGGCGGCGATCAATGTGTTCGCCGCGGATACGGACGCGGAGGCGGCGCGGCTGTCGACCTCGATGCAGCAGGCCTTCGCGGCGGTGGTCACCGGCAAGCCGGGCAAGGTCAAGCCGCCGGTGGACGACATCACCACGGTCCTCGATGCGCGGCAGATCGCGGCGGTCGAGAGCCGCCTGACCTATGCGGCCATCGGCGGGCGCGAGACGGTGCGCGACAAGCTGACCGCCTTCGCCAGCCAGACCGGCGTCGAGGAGGTCATGGTCACGGGCATGGTGTTCGACATCGACGACCGCATCCGCAGCCTCGAGATCACGGCGGAGGCCGTGGCGGGACTCTAACGGCCGACCTGTCCGAGGAAGCCCAGCAGCAAGCGGTTCACCTCGTCCGGCCGTTCCTGCTGGATCCAGTGTCCGGCGCCGGGGATGACCTCCTGGATGCGCAGATCGGACGCCCAGTCGGCCAGCCCGGCTTCGTGAGCCCCGGCGTAGTGGCGCACCGGGTCGCGCTCGCCGACCACGAAGGCGGCGGGCACGCGGATGCGGGCGTCCTGCAGGAAGGCGGTGGCGGCCCAGTTCGCGTCGAGCTGGCGGTACCAGTCCAGCGGGCCCTTGAAACCGCCCGCGGCGAAGGCGGCGACATACTCGCGGAAATGCGCCTCGCTCATCCACGGGGGCAGGGTCGCGTCGTCGGGGACCGTCGAGATGAAGCTCTGGCCCTCGGGGATGAAGCCGGTCGACTGGCGCTCGTCGGGGGTCGCGCCGTCATAGGCGTGGAACATCTTGCGCAGGGCCGTGGCCGGATCGGCGTCGAAGGCCTCATGGGCGTCGGCGGGCTGGAAGCGGCTGATGTAGAGGTCGCCGAGACCCAGCCGTTTCGAGATCGCGGCCATGGCCGCCGTCGGCGGGCCCTTCGGGCGGCGCGGCTGGAACGGCACCGACAGGCCGAAGACGGCGCGGAACAGGTCGGGCCGCAGCAGGGCGCAATGCCAGGCCACCGGCGCGCCCCAGTCATGGCCCACGACGACGCAGGAGGTCTGGCCCAGCGCCCGGACCAGATCGACCATGTCGCCGACCAGATCGAGGATGCCGTAGGCGGCGGTCTCCGCCGGCTTGTCCGTCCCGCCATAGCCGCGCATGTCCGGGGCGACGGCGTGATAGCCGGCGTCGGCGAGGGCCTCGACCTGGGCGCGCCAGCTGATCCCGAGTTCGGGAAAGCCGTGGATCAGCAGGACAAGCGGGCCGGAACCGGCCTCGAGGATCTGCTGGTTCAGGCGGTCGGTCTGTATTACTCGCGTCAGCATTGGTTTCTCATCCGCTCATCCCGGCGAAAGCCGGGACCCAGTGCTTTGGGTGATGAATTGCTTCCGACGAGACACGGCCAGATCGTCCTGAAACGCAAGCGCCAAGCTGGACAGGACTGGGTCCCGGCTTTCGCCGGGATGAGCGGATTTTAGATCGTAACGCCCGTGGTGCGCATGATCTCGGCCCTGAGCTCGGGCATGCCGTCGCCCTTTTCGGCCGAGGTGACGATGACGGAAGGATAGGCGGCGCCGCGCTTGGAAATGGCCTTCAGGGTGGCGGCCTGGACCTTTTCGGCCTCGCCCTTTTTCAGCTTGTCGGCCTTGGTCAGGACGATCTGGTAGCTGACGGCCGCCAGGTCGAGCGCGTCCAGGGCCTCGTCATCGACCTTCTTCAGGCCGTGGCGGGCGTCGATCAGCAGATAGACCCGCTTCAGCGTCACCCGGCCGCGCAGATAGTCGCGGCCGAGGTCCTGGAATTTCTTCACCGTCGATTTCGACGCCTTGGCCCAGCCGTAGCCGGGCAGGTCGACCAGCCGCATCCGCCCGTCGAGGTCAAAGAAATTGACCTCTCGCGTGCGGCCCGGCTCGTTGGAGGCGCGGGCCAGCTTGTGCATGCCGACGAGGCCGTTGATCAGGCTGGACTTGCCGACGTTGGAGCGACCGGCGAAGGCCACCTCGGGCAGGTCCGGATCGGGCAGCTGCTCGATCTTGGCGCACCCCATGACGAAGGTCGCGGGGCGCGCGAAAAGGATGCGCGCCTGCTCCAGTTCTTCCGCAGTGAACTCGTCCATCACCAATCTTCCGCTCATCCCGGCGAAAGCCGGGACCCAGTTCTGTCCAGCGTGACGCCGGCGTTGCAGGACTACCGCCTGAGATCAGTCAGGACCACCGTCCATCCAAAGCGCTGGGTCCCGGCTTTCGCCGGGATGAGCGGATTGGAGGATCAGGCCTTCGCCTTCTTCATCCGGGCGATGAAGGTGTCGATCGGGTTCTCGGCCTTCAGCCGGTGCATGATGATGTACTGCTGGAAGATGGTCAGGATGTTCGACCAGGCCCAGTAGATCAGCAGGCCGGCCGGGAAGGTGGCCATGACGAAGGTGAAGACGATCGGCATCAGCTGGAAGATGCGGCGCTGCATCGGGTCCGGCGCCTGCGGGCTCATGGCCATCTGCAGCCACATGGTCAGGCCGTAGAAGATGGCCAGGACGCTGAGCGCGAAGGTGCCGCCCAGCATGCCGCCGACCAGCGGGGCCGCCGACGGGTCCCACGGCAGCAGGCCGAACAGGTTCCAGATGGTGGTCGGGTCCGGCGCCGAGAGGTCCTGGATCCAGCCGAAGAAGGGCTGGTGCCGCATCTCGATGGTCACGAACAGCATCTTGTAGACGGCGTAGAAGACCGGGATCTGGAGCAGCAGCGGCAGGCAGCCGGCCAGAGGATTGATCTTCTCCTTCTGGTACAGGGCCATCAGCTCCTGCTGCTGCTTCTGCGGCTCGTCGGGGTGCTTCTTCTTGATCTCCTCCATCTTCGGCTGGAGGTTGCGCATCTTCGACATGCTCTCGTAGCTCTTGTTGGCCAGCGGGAACATGATCAGGCGGACGGTCAGGGTCAGGGCCAGGATGGCGAGGCCGAAATTGCCCATGAAGCCGTAGAAGAATTCGACCAGCCAGAAGATCGGCCGGGTCAGGAAGAACAGGAAGCCCCAGTCGATGGCGTAGACGAAGCGCGGCAGGTCGAGGGCCTCCTCGTAGCCGGCGAGGATCTGGTTGCGCTTGGCACCGGCGAACAGGCGGCGGGTCTCGGTGATCTGGGTGTTGGGCTGGATGGTGCGGGGCTCGCCCAGCATGCCGGCGGCGTGGACCTTGTAGGCGCCGGCGTCGGTGACGCGGAACTCCGCGTCGATCTTCTCGTCCTGCGGGGGGATCAGGGCGGCGAGCCAGTATTTGTCGGTGATGCCGAGCCAGCCGCCGGTCGACTCATGCTCGACCGAGGGCTTCTTGGCCCAGCCGTTGTATTTCAGCTGTTCGGTCGAATAGCTGGTCCCGTCGCCGAAGGTGCCGATGGCGCCCTCGTGCAGGACCTGGTTCTTGCCGAGGTTGGCCGGGACGCCCTGACGCTGGACGCTGGCGGCCGGGGTGATGGTCACCGCCTGGGCGCTGAAGTTGGCGACCGTGTCGGCGATGGTGAACATATACTGGTTGTCGATGCTGATCCGGCGCGTGAAGCGCAGGCCGGAGCCGTTGTCCCAGGTCAGCACCACCGGGGTCGTCTGGGTCAGGGTCGAACCTTCGGTCAGCCGCCACGGCGTGGTCGGGCCGGGCACGCCGCCGGGGATGTTCGGGCCGCTCCAGCCGAACTGGGCGAAGAATGCGTGGCGCATGCCCTCGGGGCGGAACAGTTCGACGGGCGAATCGTCGTCGAGGGTCTCGCGGTAGCGGGTCAGGAACAGGTCGTCGATGCGGCCGCCGGTCAGCGACAGTGAACCCGTGAGCGTGCCGGTCTGGATCCGCACGCGCTCGGTCCTGTTCGCCCCGAGCGCCGCCCGGCGGTCATCGGTGAAGACGGCGGCGCTGGCCGGCGGGGCGGTGACCGGGCCGGTGGTCGTTTCGGCCGTGGCGGCCTCCATGGCGGCGCGACGCTTCTGCGTCTGCGGCTCCATCACGAAGAAGCTGTAGGCCAGCAGCATGATCGACGCGATCACGATGAAGATGATCGTGTTGCGGCTGTTGTTGTGGGGGGGCATGGAGATCAGGAATCCTGGCCGGCGGGCGATGTCGGTGCGTGGGGCGCGACTGCAGGCGCCGACCGCGGGGTCGCGAGCCTTGTAAGCGCCGATTTCACATCGTCAAGCAAACGGTCCCACGGACGATCCGCCGTGCCCATCCGGGCGATGAAGACATAGTCGCTGCCGGGGCGCGCCAGCTGCGGCGCCAGCGCGCGGGCGGCCTCGCGCAGGCGGCGTTTGGCGCGGTTGCGGATGATGGCGTTTCCGACCTTGCGCGTGGCGGTGAAACCCAGCCGCACCGTGGCATCGTCGTCGCCCCGGTCCAGCCGCTGCACGACCACGGCGCCGCGGGCCTCTGAGACGCCTTTCGCGGCCGCCAGAAACTGGGGCCGCGACTTCAGGCGTTCGATTTTGAAGGTCTGCTGCATAGTCCTCCCCCATTGGGGGAGGGGGACCGCGAAGCGGTGGAGGGGCGAACCGCATCCACCGGTTTCGGGTCAGGCCCCCTCCACCATGCTTCGCATGGTCCTCCTCCCCCGAAGGGGAGGACCGGAAAGGCCTAGGCCGTCAGGCGCTTGCGGCCCTTGGCGCGGCGGCGCTGGACGATCTTCTGTCCGTTCTTGGTGGCCATCCGCGAACGGAAGCCGTGTCGGCGCTTGCGCACGAGTCGCGACGGCTGATAGGTCCGCTTCACGGTCGGCTCCTGGGACTGAAAACAAGGTGGGCGGCGGAAAGTGGTCCGTCGCGGGAAGGGCGGGCGTATAAGCGGGGAAGCCCGTGGTGTCAACGCCGCGGGGCGTCAGCGGAGAGACGATGCACCGGGTGAAACGCTTCCTGCCCCTGATCGCGCTGGCCTGCGTGATCATACTGATCTTCGCCATGGGCTGGAACCGCTATCTGTCGCTGGACACCCTGCGCGACCACGGCCAGACCTTCCGCGACTTCACCGCCGCCAACTATGTGGTCAGCCTGGCGGCCCTGATGCTGCTGTTCGCGGCGCTGACCGCCAGCGTCGTGCCGGGCGTGTTCTTCCTCACCATCACCGCCGGCTATCTGTTCGGCCCGTGGATCGGCGGGGTCTCGACCTCGATCGCGGCCACCGGCGGCGCGCTGGTGGTCTACGCCGTGACCCGCACGGCCCTGGGGGAAGCGCTGCGGCGCAAGGCCGAGCGCGACGCCGGGCTGATGCAGAAGGTCTGCGACGCCATCGACCGCGACACCTTCTGGTATGTGCTCGGCGCCCGCCTCGCCGTGGTGGTGCCGTTCCACATGATCAACATCGCCGCCGGCATGATGGCGGTGCGGCTGGGGCCCTATTCGGCGGCCACGGTCATCGGCCTGCTGCCGGCGCACATCATCTATTGCTGGATCGGCGCGCGGCTGAACGCCCTGCTGGCCGCTGATCCGAACCCGGACTTCCAGGCCCTGTTCGGCCAGTTCTGGGCCCCGATGGCGGGCGTCTTCGTGCTGGCGGTCGTCCTGCCCTTCGCCATGAAGGGGGCGCAGGCGGTCCTTCGCAGGCGGGGCGGAGCATGAATCGCGCAGCTATTGGCCCAAGCTTTGCGTTAGATGGGGCATGAGCGAGGCGCGGCCCCTTCTGAATGACGCCGGACGGCGCCTGCGCCTGCCCGCCGACTGGCGCGACCGGCTGGGCTTCCACGCCCCCGACGCCCTGGCGTGGCGGCTGTTGCTGCTGACCTTCCTGTTCACCGTCGTGGTCGAGGTGCTGATCATCGTCCCCAGCGCCGCCAGCTTCCACGAGCGCTGGCTGCTGGACCGGCTGCAGTCGGCCGAGCTGGCCTCGGTCGGGGTCGAGGCCCTGCCCTATTCAGCGGTCGAGGACGAGGCTGCCGAACAGCTGCTGGCCATCGGGGGGGTGCAGGCGGTGGTGGTCGGCGACCAGGGCGTCCGGCGACTGCTGCTGCAGGCCCCCAACCTGCCGCGCACGCCTGATCTGATCAATCTGCGCGAGGCCCGGCCGGTGACGCGGCTGACGGATCCCTGGCGAACCCTGACCGGACATCCCGACCGCTCCGTCCGCGTGCAGGCGAGACCCCGCTACCGCTCGGGCGACTTCATCGAAATCCTGGCGCCCGCCGAGCCCCTGAAGCAGGAACTGCGGACCTTCCTGCTCAACAGCCTGCTGATGTCGCTGCTGATCTCGCTGGCGGCCGGCGGGCTGCTGTACGGCGGCCTCGCCTTCCTTGTGCTGCAGCCGCTGCGGCGGGTGACCCGCTCGATCGAGCGGTTCGCCCTCGATCCGGACGCCGAGGGCGACCCGCCCAGCGACCGGCAGGACGAGATCGGCCGGGTCGAGCGCGAACTCGCGCGGATGCAGGGCGAGGTGCGCCAGTCGCTGCGCTCGCGGGCCCGGCTGGTGGCGCTGGGCGAGGCGGTGGCCAAGATCAACCACGACCTGCGCAATATGCTGACCTCGGCCCAGATCGCCTCCGAACGGCTGGCGGACTCGCCCGACCCGCTGGTGGCCAAGGCGCTGCCGCGGCTGGAGCGGGCGCTGGGCCGGGCGGCGGCCCTGTCGCGCAATGTGCTTGAATACGGCCGCAGCGAGGAGCCGGAGCCGCAGCGGGTCCGTTCGCCCCTCGCGACGGCGGTCGCCGTGGCGGCGGAGGATGCGGGGCTGTCGAACGAAGGCGTGCGGCTGACCCGGGCCATCCCGGCGCGGTTCACCATCCATGCCGATCCGGACCAGCTGCACCGCATCCTCGTCAATCTGATGCGCAACGCCCGCCAGGCCATCGAGGGCGACGCCACCCGGCTGGGCCGCAAGGGCGTGGTCAGGGTCAGCGCCGTCCATGAGGGTGGGACGGCCGTGATCCGCATCGCCGACAACGGACCGGGCATCCCGCCGCGCCTGTCCGAACAGTTGTTCGAGCCCTTCGTCAGCGGGCGCAGCTCCGACGGCACGGGTCTCGGACTGACCATTTCGCGCGAACTGGCGGTCAGCCATGGCGGCGAGCTGCGCCTCCTCGACACCGGCCCCGAGGGGACGACCTTCGAACTGCGTCTGCCCGACTGAGGGCGCCAAATCGCGCGACCGGCGTTATCTCTCGCAGATCGCCGCGAAACGGCCCAGCTTGAAGCCGAGCCGTTGCACAGAGGAGTTCCGTGATGACCCGCCTGACCCTGACCGCAGCCGCCGCCCTGGTGCTGGCCGCCGCGCCGGTCCTCGCCCAGACGGCGCCGCCGCCGCCCGCGTCGAACGCTCAGCCGGGCTCGGAGGAATGGCTGCGGATCCGCGGGGAAATGTACGATCGCGCGCCGGACGCCGAACAGGATCCCGCCGAGGTCGCCGCCACCGCGCAGCTGAACGCCGAAATCGCCGCCCGCAACGCCGCCGCCGCAGAGGCGGAAGCGGGGGCGATGGCCGCGTTCGAGGAGCAGAACGCCCGCTGGCGCGCCGAGACGGCCCGCCTCGAGACCGAGCGCGTCCAGTGGGAGGCCAACACCGCCGCCGCCAACGCCGCCCGTGAACAATGGGAGCGGGACAACGCCGCCTGGGAGGCGGCGATGGCGGCCTGCCGCCGGGCGGGGCGCGTCTGCGTCACGGCGCCCCCGCCGCCGCGCTATTGACCTGAGCCCCGCACGACCGCCGCCGTTGCGATGGGCCGGCGCGCGTGACACCGTCGGCCATGGCAAGACGGAGGTGCGGGTGATCCGCGGGCATCTGACCCGGCGTGGGCTGGCGCTGACGGCGGGGGCGATGGTGCTCACGCCGTCCGTCGCTGGCGCGCGCACCCGCATCCCGATGGTGGTGAGGACCCTGGCAGGCGCGATCCGGCTGTACCCGGACGGCGACGTCGTCGCTGCCCGGGGCGTGCCCTACGGCCGGGCGGACCGGTTTCAGCCTCCGTTGCCTTCCCGGCCGTGGCGGGACGAGTTTCGCGCCGACCGCTTCGGTCCCGCCTCGCCCCAGCGTGGGAGCGAACCGAACCAGTCCGAGGACTGTCTGCGCCTCAACGTCTGGACGCCGGATGCGCGCCCGGGCCGTCGGCCGGTCATCGTCTACATCCATGGCGGGGCCTATGCGACCGGCTCGGGCTCCAACCCCTTGACCGATGGCGCGCGGCTGGCGGCGAAGGGCGATGTGGTGGTGGTCACCGTCAACCACCGTCTGGGGCCGCTGGGCTACGCCTCGCTGGCGCGGCTGGCGCCGGGGTTCGAGGATTCGGGCATCTGGGCCAGCTGGATCTGGTGCTGGCGCTGCAGTGGGTGCGGGACAATATCGCGGCCTTCGGCGGCGATCCGGGCTGCGTCACCGTGGTCGGCCAGTCGGGCGGCGGGGCCAAGATCGCCACCCTGATGGCCATGCCGGCCGCGGCGGGCCTGTTCCACCGGGCGGTGACCATGAGCGGGCAGCAGGTGACGGCGTCCGGCCCGCTCAACGCCACGCGCCGGGCCGAGGTCTGGCTCGAGGCCCTGGGGCTGACGCCGGACCGGATCGCTGAGGTGCGGACGATGCCGGTCGAGCGGCTGATCGAGGCGTCCGGCGCGACGGATCCCATCCTCGGCGGGTCTCTCTATTTCGGGCCGGTGCTGGACGGGCGCAGCCTGACCCGCCACCCGTTCTGGCCGGACGCCCCGGCGCAGTCGGCGCACATCCCGATGATCATCGGCAATACGCGGGAAGAGACCCTGGCCTTCCTCGGCGGCGATCCGGCCAACGCCGGGCTGACCTGGGAGACCCTGCGGGGGCGGCTGACGCCGGCGCAGATGCGGATCGACATCGCCCCGGAGGAGGTGGTCGCCTGGTATCGGCGCGAGCATCCGCAGATGACGCCCGATCAGGTGCTGATCCGGGCGACCACGGCGGCGCGGTCGTGGCGGGCGGCGGTGATCGAGGCGGAGATGCGGGCGGCGCAGGGCTCGCCAGCGTATGTCTATCAGCTGGACTGGCCTGCGCGGCTGCCGAACGGCCGGACCGGGGCCTTCCACACCTCGGACATCCCCCTGATGTTCGACACCCTCGCGGCCGGGGGCTCGGGCGCGATCGGAGCCGAGGCGCAGGGCATGGCCGATGTGATGAGCGAGACCCTGCTGGCCTTCGCGCGCACCGGCGACCCGAACCACGCCGGCCTGCCGCGCTGGACGCCTTATTCGCTGGACCGGCGCGAGACGATGGTGATGGACCTGCCGCCCCGGATGGAGGACGACCCGCGGGGCGACGAGCGGCGGTTCTTCGGGCGGATTCCCTACATCCAGCCGGGGACCTGACGCCCGGGCCAATGTCGCGCTTGTCACTGATGTCGGGCGTGTCGCCGATGTCGCGGGAAATGTCCCGGTTGTGGCGGTGCGATTGTCACGCTTGTAGCGCCGAATTGTATTGGTCGGAACGAGCCGGATTCACCCCGGCCGCAGGGCCACTTCGGTCCGACGCCGGTCGCTCTCCACCCCCGCCTCCAGCACCTCCATGACCGCGAGCGCTTCCCCGGGCGGGACCGGGTTCGGCGCCCCCCCGGTGAGGGCCGCGGCGACCTCGTCATAGTAGGCCCGATAGTCGCCGGGCGGGCAGGCGATGGTCTTCTGCGCCCCGGTCGCGCCGTCGACGCGGACGGCGGGGGAGGGGTCGACGCCCCAGCCGGGGCCGCCGGCCGCCAGACCGGCCTTCAGCTGATCCTCCTGCACGTCGAGGCCGGACTTGAGCCAGCCGGCGGTCGCGCCATGCACCCGGAAACGGATGTCCGGCGCCGGGGTGGTCATGTCGGCGTGCAGGATCACCCGTTTGTCCGGGTAGCGCAGCACGCAGTGGGCCCAGTCGACGGCCTGTCCGTCCGGGCGCAGCACGGCGAGGTCGCAGGTCACGCCCAGCGGGCGGCCGAACAGGACCAGCATCTGGTCGATCAGGTGCGGGCCGAGGTCATGCCAGATGCCCGAGCCCGGTTCGTCGCGCTCGCGCCAGCGGTCGCGGACCTCGGGGCGGTGGCGGTCGAAATGGCTCTCGACGGCGCGCACGGGGCCGAGGCGGCCGCTTGCCAGCTCGGCCTTCAGGGCGAGGAAGTCGGCGTCCCGGCGGCGGTTGTGGAAGACCGACAGGAACAGGCCCCGCGCTTTCGCCAGGGCCGCCACCTGTCGCGCCTCGGCGAGGTCGAGGGCGAAGGGCTTGTCGATGACCACCGCCTTGCCGGCGTCCAGCGCCGCCGTCGCCTGCGGGGCGTGCAGGGCGTTGGGCGTGGCGATGACCACCAGGCCGATAGACGGGTCGGCGAGGGCGTCGTCGAGGCTTGAGACCGTTCGGGCGTCGGGCCAGACGGCGGCGAGCGCCTCCGGCTGACGCATCACCACCGTGTGCAGGTTCAGGCCCGCGCAGGCCGAGATCAACGGCGCGTGGAAGGTGCGCCCGGCATAGCCGAAGCCGACGAGGGCGACGTTGACGGGCGCGGTCAGGTCAGCCCTCCGCCGGTTCCGCCTTACGCTTCTGCATCATGGCGTCGAAACTGTCCCAGACGCCGGCGGCGCCGTGCCACGAGCCCTTGGTGGCGGCTTTGGAATACTCCGTGGCGCGGGCCTCGAAGAAGTTGGCGTGTTCGACGCCCGACAGCATCGACTGCAGCCACGGCAGCGGGTTCTCCTTGGCCCCGTACAGCTCGGGCAGGTGCAGCTGGCGCAGGCGCCAGTCGGCGATGAAGCGGATATAGGCCTTGATGTCCGAGGGGGTCATGCCGGCGACCGGCCCCATCTCGAAGGCCAAGTCGATGAACCGGTCCTCCATGTCGACCACCGTGCGGCAGCATTCGACGATGTCGTCCGCGACGGCCTTGGTCACCGCCCCCGTCTCCTTGTTGAAGGCGTGGTACAGCTTGATGATGCCCTCGCAGTGCAGGCTCTCGTCGCGCACCGACCAGCTGACGATCTGGCCCATGCCCTTCATCTTGTTCTGGCGCGGGAAATTCATCAGCATCGCGAAGCTGGCGAACAGCTGAAGGCCTTCGGAGAAGCCGCCGAACATGGCCAGGGTGCGGGCGATGTCGCCGTCGGTGTCGACGCCGAATTTCCCCATGAAATCATGCTTGTCCCGCATGGCCTCGTATTCCATGAAGGCGCCGAATTCGCTCTCGGGCATGCCGATGGTCTCGAGCAGCAGGGCGTAGGCGGCGATGTGGATGGTCTCCATGTTGGCGAAGGACGCCAGCATCATCTTGACCTCGGTCGGTTTGAACACCCGACCGTAGCGCTCCATGTAGTTGTCCTGGACCTCGATGTCGGCCTGGGTGAAGAAGCGGAAGATCTGCGTCAGCAGGTTGCGCTCGCTGTCGGTCAGATTGGCCGCCCAGTCCTTGCAGTCCTCGCCCAGCGGCACCTCTTCGGGCATCCAGTGGACCTGCTGCTGCTTCTTCCACATGTCGAACGCCCACGGATAGCGGAACGGCTTGTAGGCGGCCGAGGCGGTCAGCAGACCGGGAGTCGAGGTCAGGATCGGGGCGTGCGCGTTCATCGATGCAACTCTGTCGGCGAATCCGGAAGGTGGGGTTCACCATGCGGGCGAGAGGCCCCGGCGCCAAGCCGAAATGCGGCTATATTGCGATCACTTTTTGCGCGACCGCTAGATGTGGTAGGCGCGGCGCAGACTTCTGGGGAGAAGCTGGGGACGATCCGGCGGCCGGGCCCCGGCGCCGTTTCCGGATCTGGCGCGCCCGCCGCGGCAGCCCCGGGAGCCAGCGGGCGACATGGTGAAGCCGGGATTCACCATCGAAGATCACTGTTATGTGAATGGTGGAGCAAGCTTGGGCGTGAAAGGCTCTGGTGTTCGCCCAGGCGGACGCATTCGCCGGGGGCGCTTCTTCTTCGCCGATGTCGTGTTCGACCGCCTCTGCGCGCGTGATGACCCGTTCCCAAGCAGCAAAGGTGAATCATGAATCATTTCGGAACCCTCGCGCTGGCCGCCGCCTCCGGCGCGGCCCTGCTATGCGCCGCCGCGCCCGCGGCCGCCCAGTCGGAACCCCTCCTCGGGCAGGTCTCCCTCTTCGCCATGAACTGGTGCCCGCGAGGCTGGGCTCCGGCGAATGGCGCCCTCGTGGCCATTTCGCAGAACAGCGCGCTGTATTCCCTGTACGGGATCACCTACGGCGGGGACGGTCAGAACACCTTCGCCCTGCCGAACCTGCAGGACCGCGCCCCCGTCAGCTGGTCTTCGACCAACCCGATCGGGACCGCAAGCGGATCGTCGAGCGTGACCCTGACCATCAACCAGATGCCGACGCATTCCCACCCGGTGCTCGGCACGATCCAACCGACCGGGACCAACGACCCGACCGGCGCCCTGCTCGGCACCTTTCCGGTCGGCCAGTCCATCTATGCGCCGAACACGGCCACGCCTGACGTGCCGATGCACGCCGGCATCATCGGACCCGCCGGCGGCAACCAGCCCGTGTCGACCCAAAGCCCCATCCTCGCCATGACATGGTGCGTGGCCACCGCCGGCATCTATCCGAGCCGGCCGTAAGGAGAGGACGATGATCCGATTCAAAAATCCCCTTATCGCCGCCGTCGTCAGCGTCGCCGCCCTGGGCGTCCACAGTGAGGCCCGGGCCCAGACCTCCGATTTCTATGTCGGTCAACTTCAGCAGTTCGGCGCCGACTGGTGTCCCAAGGATTGGGCCCCGGCCAACGGCCAGTTGATCTCGATCGCCCAGAACTCGACGCTGTTCTCGCTGCTGGGCGTCACCTACGGAGGGGACGGTCGCGTTACGTTCGCCCTCCCGGATCTCCGCGGCCGGGCGCCGGTCCACCAGAGCGACAGCCTGCCGATCGGCGCGCCCGTCGGCCAGTCGTCGACAACCCTGACACTGGCCGAGTTGCCGACGCACGGTCACGGCTTCTTCGCCGATCCGACGGGGCCGGTCTCGAACAGCCCCGCCGACTCCATGATGGGCGCCTTTCCCCCCAGCCTGGCGATCTATGGGCCCAGTTCGGAAACCCCGAACACCCCGATGAACCCGGGGATGGCCGCACCGGCGGGCGGCAGCCAGCCAGTGTCGACCCAGTCGCCGATCCTGGCCACCACCTGGTGCATCGCCATGACAGGCGTCTATCCCTCCCGGCCCTGACTCTGCGTCCTGACCACCCCCGCGACGATCCTGCGGGGGTGGAAGGGGACGCCGGGCCGACGAAAGCCTCCCTTATGCCTCGCAGCGAAAATCTCGCGCGCGCCGCCGCGCGTTGAAGGGCAGACAGGTCCGGGAGGAGATCGACATGACCTACACAGTCTATGGCGCGGCCGGTTCGGGCTCGGTCCCGGTCGAGGCGGCGCTGACCCTGATCGGGGCGCCGTTCGAGGTGATCGAGGCGGTCACCTGGGAAGGCGATGCCGAGCGCGACAAGGTGGCGTCGGTCAATCCGATGCGCCAGATCCCGGCCCTGATCACCCCGGACGGAGAGACGATCACCGAGAGCGCGGCCATCCTGATCTGGCTGGCCGAACGGCATCCGGAGGCGGCCTTGGGGCCGGAACCGTGCGATCCGCGGCGAGCGCAATTCCTGCGCTGGATGACCTTCATCCCCGCCTCGATCTATTCGATGTACTGGGTCCGCGACGACCCCTCCCGGCTGGGCGGCGACGATCGGGCGGCCCAGGCGACCATCAAGGCCCGGACGGCGGAGCGGATCGCCGAATGCTGGGCGCGGATGGAGCGCCAGATCACGCCGGACCGCTTCCTGCTCGGACCTGAACTGACGGTGCTGGACCTGTATGTGGCGACGGCCAGCCGGTGGACGCCCCACCGGGCGCGCTTCCATCAGGTTGCGCCGCGTATGGGCGAGGTCATGCGGCGCGTCGACGCCCTGCCGGAACTGCAGACGTTCTGGGCGCGGCGGTTTCCGTTCGAGGGGAACTACGGGAGCTAGCCCCGGCGCCTCAGGCCGCTTCGACCTGAGCGACGGCCGCCGGCAGATCGCCAGCGAGGGTGCGCGAGACGATGGCGAACAGGGCCGCCTGGCTGACCGGTTTCGGCAGATGGGCGTTCATGCCGGCGGCGAGGCAGCGGGCGACGTCCTCGGGCATGGCGTCGGCGGTCATGGCCACGACCGGGACGGCGCCCCATTCGTCGGGCAGGGCGCGGATGCGGCGGGTGGCCTCCAGCCCGTCCATGCGCGGCATCCGGACGTCCATCAGCACCAGGTCCAGCGCGTGGGACGCGGCGGCGGCGACGGCCCCGTGGCCGTCATCGGCCTCCACCACCTCGCAGCCGAAGGCCTGGAGCATGATGCGGGCGACCTCGCGGTTGACCGGATGGTCGTCGACGACCAGCACCCGCGGCGTGCGGGGCGGGTCGTCCGCCGCCGGTTCGCCGACAGGCGAGGGGTCGGCCGGCGCGGGGGTTTCAACCGACGCGTCCGGGGCGCGGGCCAGGGGCAGGTGGAGGGTGAAGGTGGAGCCCTCGCCGGGGCGGCTGTCGACCTCGATCCGGCCGCCGAGCCGGCGCACATGGCGGGCCGACAGGGCCAGGCCGAGACCCATTCCGGCGTGCAGCCGGCTGGTCGAGGCGTCGGCCTGGGAGAAGGCCTCGAACAGTTCCGCATGATGGTCCGGCGCGATGCCGCAGCCGGTGTCGGAGACGCGGATGACTACGCCTTCCCCGGCCCGGTCGAGACGGATGGCGACGCCGCCCTCGGCGGTGAATTTCACCGCATTGGCGATCATCGGATGCAGGGCCTGACGCAGGGCCCGGCCGTCGCAGTTGAAGCGCGACCGCGCGGGCAGACGGTCGTCGATGATCAGCGTCAGCCCCCGGGCGTCGGCGGCGGCGCGGCTGGGCCCCGCCGCATCCCGGGCGACGGCGGCCAGGTCCAGCGGCTCGAGCGAGACCGCGTGCTCGCCCCGCGCGAAGTCGAGGATGTCCTCGACCAGCATCAGCAGGCCGTCGCTCGACTCGCGGATCTGGCGCGCCTGACGCACGGCTTCAGGGTCGAGGTCGGACCGGCTGGCGAGCAGGTCGGCGAAGCCGGCCACGCTGTTCAGCGGCGTCCGCATCTCGTGGCTCATCATGGCCAGGAAGCGCGAGCGGGCGGCGGCGGCGTCCTCGGCCACGCGGCGGGCCTCCTGGGCCGTCGCGGTGCGGGCCCGGAGACGAGCCTCCAGCCGACGCCGTTCCGACATGACGGTCGACAGCGGCAGGACCGTCACCACCATGGCCAGCAGGTAGAGGTTATAGACCCCGAGGCGGCGAAGGGTCGCCGGCACCGCCTCGAGCGCGGGCACGTCCGCCAGGCGGGCGAGATGCACCGGTCCGTAGCTCGTCAGGGTGGCGGCGCCGCTGACGACGGCCAGGCAGATCAGGGCGAAGGCGGCCATCCCCGGCGACAGGCGCAGGCCGATCACCAGCATGGGCAGGAAGGTCAGGAAAAGGATCGGACTCTCGGCCTGCCAGAAGACATAGGAGGTGACGGCGAGCATCAGCGTCAGCAGCAGGCCGGCCTCCAGCCGCCGGGCCTGGGCCATCCCCTCGAACCGATGCGCCCGGGCGAACAGCAGCAACACCGGGGTGACGAGCAGCAGGCCGGTCAGCTCGACGATGAAGAAGGACTGCGCCTTGAACAGCCAGACCGTCAGGGTCGGCTGAAGCACGACGGCGGCGAGGGCGTAGCCGACGAGGGTGACGATCAGGACGGAGACGGCGGCGATGACGGTGAAGCGCATCAGCCGTCGCGGACGGCGCATGTCGAGGGCGGCCCCGCAGAACCGCCGCGCCTGGACGGCGACCAGGAAGGCCTCGCCCTGGTTCAGCAGGGCGTTGACCCACAGGAAGATCCCGGGGTCGCCGCGGACGGCGTTGGAGGCGATGTTGATGGCGAAACAGGTGGCGATGACCGCGATCGCCGGTCGCCGGTGCAGCTGCAGCAGGGCGGCGACCATGATGCCGTTGGACACCCAGACGCTGACCGCGCCGAAGGTCGCCACGCTCCAGTGGCCGATCAGCTGCGAGAGGGCGAACAGCAGGACATAGACCCACGCCGGAGGTCCCGCGACACGGCCCGCCTCATGCCTGAACAGGCGCCAGCCCTTACTCACCCAAGGTTCCTCCCCATCCCATGGGACCCAGCCTAGAGGTCAATATGTAAAGAAATCTGCGACTTCCGGGTCGGGGCGATCTTGGTGGGCGCATCATCGCCACGGAACCGCCGGCCAACCGCGACCGTTTCCAGTCCCTCGCCCCGGAGGGTCCCGATCATGTCAGACACAGTCAGCGACCCGAGCTTCCACCCGCCAGCGGAGGCCGTCGCCTTCTATGAGGAGGCCCTGCGGCTGCTGAAGGAGAGCGGCATCCCCTTCCTGCTGTCGGGGACCTATGCGGTGACGGCCTACACCGGCATTCGCCGCCCGACCAAGGACCTCGACGTCTTCTGCAAGCCCGGGGACTATCCCCGCATCCTCGCCTTCTTCCAGGCGCGCGGCTACCGCACCGACGTCGAGGACGAGCGCTGGATCGCCAAGGTCTGGAAGGACGAGCATTTCTTCGACGTGATCTTCGCCATGTCCAACGGCACCATCGCGGTCAGCGACAGCTGGTTCGGCGAGGATACGATCGAGGTCTATGGCCATGAGGTCGGCATCACCCCGCCGACCGCCCTGATCCTGTCCAAGGTCTTCATCCAGGACCGCTACCGCTACGACGGCGCCGACGTGAACCATGTGATCCTGAAACAGTCGGAGGCGATCGACTGGAAACTGCTGCTCGACCAGATGGACCTCTACTGGGAGGTGCTGATGGCGCACCTGCTCAATTTCCGCTTCGCCTATCCGACCGAGCGGGGCCGGGTGCCGAGCTGGCTGATGACCGAGCTGACGGAGCGGCTGCACGCCCAGGTCGACCTGCCGGCGCCGCGGGTGAAGGTCTGCCGCGGGCGGCTGTTCAGCCCGCGGGATTATATCGCCGACATCAAGGAGTGGGGCTTCGGAGACATCGTCGGCAAGGGACTGGAGGAGCGGCATGAATCCACGCACTGACGCCCCGGACGGGGCCGGCGCCCATCCCGATCCGCAGACGCCGCAGCCGGGGCTGGAGCCTGGGCCGGCCAGGAAGCTGCGCGTCGCGGCAGTCGGCGACCTGCACGTCGGCGAGGCGCACGATCGCCCGCACCGGGAACTGTTCGAGCGGGTGCATGAGGACGCCGATGTGCTGTGCCTGTGCGGCGATCTGGTCAATTTCGGCAAGGTGCGCGAGGTCGAGATCCTGCTGGAGGACCTGCGCGGCTGCCAGATTCCGATGGTCGGGGTGCTGGGCAATCACGAGCACGAATGCGGCCGGCCGGACGAGGTGACGCGGATGCTGTGCGACGCCGGGGTGCAGATGCTGACCGGCCAGGCCTATGAGATCGACGGCGTCGGCTTCGCCGGCGGCAAGGGCTTCATCGGCGGCTTCGGCCGCTACATGCTGAGCCCCTTCGGCGAGGCCTCGATCAAGGCCTTCGTGCAGGAGGCGGTCGACGACGCCAACCACATCGAGAATTCGATCCGTATGCTGAGGACCGAGCGGTCGGTGGTGCTGCTGCACTATTCGCCGGTGGTCGATACGGTGATGGGCGAGCCGCCCGAAATCCACGCCTTCCTCGGCTCGTCGCGGCTGGGCGAGACCATCGACCGCTACGACAACATCAGCCTGGTGGTGCACGGCCACGCCCATCGCGGCTCGCCGGAGGGCCGGACCAACAAGGGGACGCCGGTCTACAACGTCGCCCTGCCGGTGCTGCGGACGCTGGGCGAGACGCCGTACCGAGTGTTCGAGGTCTAGCCCGCCAGCAGCACCCACACCCCGGTCGCCGCGAAGCCCGCCGCCGCGGCGATCCTGATCCATTTCAGCGGCAGCCGCTTCGCCGCCGCCTCACCGAGGAAGACCGCCGGGACGTTGACCAGCATCATGCCCAGGGTCGAGCCGGCCACGACCAGCGGCAGGGACTGGAACTGGGCGGCGAGGACGGCGGTGGCGACCTGGGTCTTGTCGCCCATCTCGATGATGAAGAAGGCCGCGGTGGTGGTCCAGAACACCCCGGAAAAGGTCTTTTCGGTGGTGTCGGGGGCCTCTTCGAAACGGTCGGGGATCAGGGCCCAGACGGCGAAGCCGAGGAAGGCGATCCCCACCGCCCAGCGCACCCAGTCGCCCTGCATGAAATGACCCAGCACCGTCCCCGCGAGGGCGGCGAAGACGTGGTTGGCCAGGGTGGCGACGAAGATGCCGAGCAGGATGGGGGTCGGCCGTCGCCAGGCCGCGGCCAGCATGATGGCCGGCAGCATGGTCTTGTCCCCGATCTCCGCGAGGGAGACGAGGCCGGTCGAAATCAGGAAGGCGTCCAAAACAACTTCGTGCGCGGGGGCGTCGGCGGACAGACCTGTGGCGTTCGCAGCCGGGCCCCCGCGTGGAAGCTGCCCTGCGAATGCCAGCGGTCTTGCCGTGTCGGCGGGGCCTGGGCCCCGAAAACTTCCCGCGCCATCCTCTCCGGGAAGAGGAAGTGTGTTGACGCGGATCCCGCTGGAGGTGCGGGCGGCTACTCCCCGATGACGGAGCGGTGATTAGCCGGGCGCATCGGCCCGCGCAAGGTCAGCTGAAGGCGATGAAGATCAGGGCCACGACGGTGACGTCGACGGAGCGGGCGAGAAAGGTCAGCATGGCGGCGGTCCCGGACGGAGGCGTTTGCGCCTGTCGTCAGCAAGGACCGTGCCGCGCGGTCAGACGTCGGTGTCGCTGGCCTTGCCGGGCTTCGGACGGCGTTCGGCGGCCCCCGCATAGGCGGTCCCGAGATAGGTCGAGCGGGCCGCGTCCAGCACCGGCGGGCCGCCCTTGAGGCCGCGCCTCTGGCCGGTCTGCCCGATCATCTGGGCGGCGAAGGCGGCGGCCGAGGCGTCGGAGGGGGGCGTGGGGGCAGGTCTTGCCGGGGCCTCGGCAGGGTCTGCGGGGAAGTCGGTCGGGACGAGGGCGCGCGAGGCCGAGGCGGCGCGGCGCTCGGCGGCGCGGCGGTCGCGCTCGCGGCGCTCGTCGCGCCGCTGCACCGGCCCGACGGGGCGGACCTCGTCGGTCACGCTCAGCCGCCCTTGCCGGGCGGTTGGGACAGCTTGTCGAGCTGGGCGCGCATCTCGTCCATCTGGCGCCGCATCTCGGCCAGGGGATCGGCGGCGGGCTGTTCCGCCGCCGCGGCGGCGGGCCGGGCGGCGCCGGCGGCGGTGAAGCCGGGCCACATCTTCATGGCCTCGGCGAACATCGCCATGTTGCGCTTGACCGCCTCGTCCAGCAGCCCGGCTCCGGGGGCGGCGCCGAAGGCCTTGGAGAACTGGCCGCGCATCTGCTCCTGCTGGCGGCTGAAGCTGTCCAGCGACATTTCGAGATAGGAGGGAAGCACGCCCTGCATCTGGCCGCCGTAGAAGCCGATCAGCTGGCGCAGAAACTGGACCGGCAGCAGGGCCTCGCCGCGACTCTCTTCCTCGAAGATGATCTGGGTCAGGATCTGGCGGGTCAGGTCGTCATTGGTCTTGGCGTCATAGACCACGAAGTCGACGCCCTCACGCACCATGCGGGCCAGGTCCTCAAGCGTGACATAGGCGGAGGTGGCGGTGTTGTAGAGCCGCCGGTTGGCGTATTTCTTGATGACGACGGTTTCGCCGGCTCCAGACTTCTTGTCGGCCACGCGCGGTCCCCGTTCCTGTTGCAATGCCGCACTATGCTGCGCTGCGCACCGGAATGTCTAGCCGAGGGCGGCGGGGGCCAGGACCACGCCGACCAGCACAGCGGCCCAATGGGTCATCGCCCCGGTGACGACGAAGCCGTGCCAGATGGCGCGGCGGAACTTCACCTTCGGGCTGATGAAGACGAAGACGCCCGCGGTGTAGATCAGGCCGCCGATGACCAGAAGGGCCAGGGCGATCGGGTGGACGGTGTCCATCATCGGCTTCAGCGCCAGCACCGCCAGCCAGCCGAAGCCGATGTAGACGGCGCTCCAGAAGGCGTCGGAAATGCGCGGTGCGACCAGTTTGGCGAAGACGCCGCCCAAGGCCACGGTCCACACCAGCAGGGTGAAGCCGATCGACCAGGCCCCCTCGAACCTCTGGGTGGTGAAGGGGGTGTAGCTGCCGGCGATCATCAGGAAGATGGCGGCCTCGTCGAGGCGGCGCAGGATCGGCCGGGCGGCGCACGGGCGGGTCTGGTTGTAGATGGTCGAGGCCGTCAGCATGGCGATCAGGCACAGGGCGTAGGCGGCTGTGGCGACGACGGCGCCGATCCCGGAATAGAGGGCGGCCAGCACGGCCAGGACGATGCCGCCCACGGCCGCCAGCGTCAGGCCGACGACATGGACCACCAGATCGGCCGTCTTCTCGGCCGGCGTGCGGTAGTGCTCGATCATGTCGAGCTCGTCCGGCGTGCAGACGTGTTTCGCCAGTTTCTTCATCGGCATGAGCATGGCCCCATCAAGCCTCTCGCTCCTTTTTCGTTCCCGCCATCATGCGGGTCGGCCATGACCATCCGCTGAACAGCGGCCTGCGAGGGTGACGAAAGCATCGCGATGCGGCAGAAACGGCACGAATTCTTTCCCGCGGCCTGACGCCTCCCCCTTCGTAGGGCCGCTTCCCCGAGGTCAGTCAATGTCAGTCGAAGTGGTCATCGTCTCCGCGGCGCGCACGCCGGTCGGCTCGTTTCTCGGCGCCCTGTCGTCCCTGTCGGCGGCGCAGCTGGGCGAGATCGCCATCCGCGCGGCTCTGGAGCGGGCGAGCGTCGGGGCCGACGAGGTCGACGAGGTGATCCTGGGCCATGTGCTGCAGGCCGCGGCCGGGCAGGGTCCGGCGCGTCAGGCGGCCATGGGGGCGGGCATCCCGAAGGAGGTTCCGGCCTGGAGCCTGAACCAGATCTGCGGCTCCGGCCTGCGCGCGGTGGCCATCGCCGCCCAGCAGATCGCCCTCGGCGACGCCCGCATCGTCGTCGCCGGCGGCCAGGAGAGCATGAGCCAGGCCCCGCACGCCCAGCATCTGCGCACCGGTCACAAGATGGGCGATGTGGCGCTGATCGACACCATGATCCGCGACGGCCTGTGGGACGCCTTCAACGGCTATCACATGGGCCAGACGGCCGAGAACATCGCCGACCGCTACCAGATCAGCCGCACCGACCAGGACGCCTTCGCCGTCGCCAGCCAGCACAAGGCCGAGGCGGCGCAGAAGGCGGGGCGGTTCGACGCCGAGATCGCGCCGGTGACCATCGCCTCGAAGAAGGGCGAGGTGGTCGTCCTCGCCGACGAATACGTCCGCCACGGGGCCACGCTGGATGCCATGGAGAAACTGCGCCCGGCCTTTTCGAAGGACGGATCGGTGACGGCGGCCAACGCCTCGGGTCTGAACGACGGCGCCGCCGCCCTGGTTCTGATGAGCGCCGACGAGGCGGAGGCGCGCGGTCTGGAGCCGCTGGCGCGGATCGTGTCCTCGGCCACGGCGGGCGTCGATCCGGCGGTCATGGGCACGGGTCCGATCCCGGCCTCGCGCAAGGCGCTCGAGAAGGCGGGCTGGACCGTCGCCGACCTCGATCTGGTAGAGTCCAACGAAGCCTTCGCGGCCCAGTCGCTGTGTGTGCTGAAGGAGCTCGGCCTCGATCCGGCGAAGGTCAACGTCAACGGCGGAGCGATCGCCATCGGCCACCCGATCGGCGCCTCCGGCGCGCGCATCCTGACCACCCTGCTGCACGAGATGAAGCGGTCGGGCGCAAGCAAGGGCCTCGCCACCCTGTGCATCGGCGGCGGCATGGGCGTGGCGATGTGCGTCGAACGGCCCTGAGCCGTCGGGCCGGCCTCAGGCCGCGTTCGCGGCCTTCGACTTCAGCTTGTCCTGATGCGCCCGCATGCCGGCGGCGATCAGTTCGGCGGCCTCGCCGGCGTCGCCCCAGCCCTTGACCGTGACCGACTTGCCCTTCTCCAGATCCTTGTAGCGGGTGAAGAAATGCTCAATCTGCTCGACCAGGATGGCGGGCAGCTGCCGGTAGCTGGCGATGTCGGTGTAATAGGGATTCAGCTTGTCGACCGGGACGGCGAGGATCTTCTCGTCGCCGCCGGCCTCGTCTTCCATCTTCAGCACGCCGATCGGACGCGAGCGGATGATGCAGCCCGGCACCACCGGCGTCGGGTTCAGCACGATCACATCGCAGGGATCGCCGTCGTCCGACAGGGTGTGCGGGATGAAGCCGTAGTTGCCCGGATAGTACATGGCCGTGTGCAGGAAGCGGTCGACGAACAGGGCGCCGGAGGCCTTGTCCATCTCGTACTTCACCGGCAGGCCGCCCTGCGGAATCTCGATGACCACATTGACGTCCCAGGGCGGGTTGGGTCCGGCGGGAATGGCGTCGATGTTCATGACGGAGCTCGTCTATGGTGCAGTGCGGCAACGGGGAGGCGGGCGTGATAGGCTCGCAACTTGCCGGAAGCAAGGCGAACTTGCCCCGAACGGTTCCACGCGGCACGACAGGCTTGGGGTCGAACAGGAGCGGTCATGACGATTTCGAACGGTCTGGCGTTGGCCCTCTTCTTCCTGTGCTGGCTGGGCTACGGGCCCCTGCTGGCGGTGCTGGCGCGGCGCGTCGGCTCCCTCAACGACGACATGGTCATCGTCCGGCGGGCGTGGATGCGGGTTATGACCCACCGCGAGGTGCGGATCGTCGACAGCCAGCTGATGGGTCACACCATCAACTCCGGCGGCTTCTTCGCCTCGACCAATCTGCTGCTGATCGCGGCGGTGGCCAGCGTCCTGTTCGGCGGTCAGCAGGCGCTGGAGGGCTTCTCCTCGGTCGGGGCCGAGCCCGTGCCGGTGCGGGTGCTGGAGGCCAAGCTGGCCTTGGTGCTGATCTGTCTGGCGCGCGGCCTGCTGGACTTCATCTGGTCGATCCGCCAGCTCAACTACGCCCTGGCCCTGATCGGCGCCGCCCCCGAGGTCCATACCGAGGCGGACCGCGTGGCCCTGGGCGAGGCGGCGGCCAATCTGCTCAACCCCGCCCTGAGCGCCTTCAGCCAGGGCGTGCGCGGCTATTATTTCGCCCTCGCGGCCTCGGCTTGGCTGTTCGGGGCGGTCTGGCTGGCGCTCGGCGTGACCGTGGTCTTCTGTCTGCTGGTCTGGCGTCAGGTGGGGTCGCCGGCCGCGCTGGCGGTGCGCTCGGCCCGCCGCCTGCTGGAGCCGCATCTGCCGGACCGGTGAAGTTGTTTCGCAACCGCTCACCACGGCGGCACGATTTGACCGCTGAAATCGATTACCAAGGCGGTCTGGAGGTTAGTTTCATCGTTACACTGCGTGATCGCAGGTGCGAAATATCCAGTTGACGTATTGTGCACCGCACACTAGCTTGGTTTTCGACGCCGCGAGGCGTCATGCCCTTCCTGGGCGTTTCCTCCCTAAAGACTTTAATGCCGCGCCTTCGGGCGCGGCTTTTTTTATGTCCGGCCCAGCGGCCTGTGCTCCGCCAGAAGCCCGGCGATGACCCGGGCCGTCCCGGCGGCGCACCGCGGCCAGCCCCGCCCCGGCTCCAGCGTCGCCTCATCCAGATAGAGGGCGCGGTTCAGTTCGATCTGAATGGCGTGGAATCCCTCCGCCGGCCGGCCCCAGCGCTGCGTCGTCCAGCCGCCCGAATAGGGCTGGTTAAGCGCCACCCGCCAGCCCAGCGCCTCGAACCCGCGCCGCAGCCGCCGGGTCAGGTCCGCGGCGCAGGATGATCCGTGCCGGTCGCCGAGCACCACGTCCGGCCCGCGCGCCCCGCCGGCGCCCTGCGTCGCCCGCGCCGGCATCGAATGCCAGTCGATCAGCACCGCCTCGCCGTGCCGCGCCTGCGCCGCCCGCATCAGCTCATCGAGCGCGGCGTGATACGGCGCGTGGGTCAGGGCGATGCGGGCCGCGGCCTCCTCGCGGCCCAGCCGCCGCCCGTAGATCGGCCGCCCGTCGCCGGTCAGGCGCGGGATGACGCCGTAGCCGGCGGCGGCGCGGGGCGACGGCGTCCGCCCCTCCAGCCCCTCGATCAGCATCGGGTCGAGATCTTCGGGGTCGCGGTTCAGGTCGACCCAGGCCCGCCCCAGCCGGGCCAGCAGCAACGCCGCTCCCCCCTCCAGACCCGGGGCGATCAGACGGTCGACGAGGGCGTCCTCGGCGCTGCGCAGGCTCTCCGGGTCGAGATCGGCCGCCGCACCCATGTCCGCAGGGTAGAGGTCGCCGGAGTGGGGCGAGGCGAAGACGAACGGACCCGGCCTTGCGGGTGTGACGAGGGTGAAGGGCGCTTCGCCCGCTCCGTCCGCGCCCTGTTCCCGACTGTCCGTCATGGCCGATCCCATACCCTGTTTCAAGGATCGATCCACAGCTTCGGCCGTCAGCGACGTCTCGCCGTACCGGGGATTTTCATGGCGGGTTTACCGATCGCATCGTAGCGTCGCCGTAACGATACGGGGCAGACATTTCATGGCGCGCATACTTCTTGCCGAGGACGATCACTCGCTTCGCGGCTTCCTGACGCGGGCGCTGGAGCGGGCCGGCCATTCGGTGGTCGACTGCGAGAACGGCGACGACGCCATCGACGCCCTCGACCAGGGACCGTGGGACCTGTTGCTGACCGACATCGTCATGCCCGGCGCCGACGGCATCGAGGTGGCGCGCGTGGCCGCCGCCCGTCAGCCCGGCATCCGCATCATGTTCATCACCGGCTTCGCCGCCGTCGCCCTGTCGGCGGCCCAGGCCAGCCCTCAGGCCAAGGTCCTGTCCAAGCCCGTCCACCTGCGCGACCTCGTCGGCGAGGTCGAGCGGATGGTGGCGGCGGCCTGACGCCAAGGGGGCGCTATCGCTCGCGACACGGTCGCTCGCTGCTTGAGCGCCGTCGCCGTTTTGGGCCTTGCGAAGAGCGAAGGGGCCGGGTTATAGACCGCGCCTTCCTGCCCCCGGGGTGACCTGGGGCCGTCTCGGCGGACGCGTAGCTCAGCGGGAGAGCACTTCGTTGACATCGAAGGGGTCACAGGTTCAATCCCTGTCGCGTCCACCATCTTCCTCCCCTACAGTCGGATGCGTCGCCCGCGGGCCGCTGCAGAGTCGGGGATTGCTTGCCCAGTTTCCATGAGTTCTTCGCCGGCGGCGGCATGGTGCGGGCCGGGCTGGGCGACGGCTGGACCTGTCTGTTCGCCAATGATTTCGACGCCCGCAAGGGCCTGTCCTACCAGGCCAACTGGGGCGCTGGCGGTGAGCTGACCGTCGGCGACATCCGCGCGCTCCACGCGGCCGACCTGCCCGGCGAACCCGATCTGGTCTGGGGCAGCTTCCCCTGTCAGGACCTGTCGCTGGCCGGGGCCGGGGCGGGCCTGGGGGGCGAGCGGTCCGGGACTTTTCACGCCTTCTGGGACGTCATTCGCGGACTGATCGCGCAGGGCCGGGCGCCCCGGCTGGTGGCCGTCGAGAACGTCTGCGGGACCCTGACCTCGCATGGCGGACAGGATTTCGCGACCATCTGCCGGACCTTCGCCGGAGCCGGCTATCGCTATGGAGCGCTGGTCATCAACGCCGAACTGTTCGTGCCGCAGAGCCGGCCGCGGCTGTTCGTGGTCGGGGTGCGCGACGGCGTCGAGGTTACGCCGGAACTGCTGTCGCCGGAGCCGGTCGAGCCGTTCCACACCCCCGCCGTACGCCGCGCGGCGGCGGCGTTGCCGGAGGCGGTGCGCGGCCGGCTGCTGTGGTGGAACCTGCCGACGCCGCCGCGCCGGATCACCACCTTCGCCGACCTGATCGAGGACGCGCCGGACAGCGTCGGCTGGCATAATCAGGCCGAGACGAAGCGGCTGCTGGACCTGATGTCGCCGGTCAATGCGGCCAAGGTCGAGGCGGCCCGCCGCGCCGGGCGGCGCATGGTCGGCGGGGTCTATCGCCGCACCCGGGTCGAGGCCGGAGCCAAGGTCCAGCGCGCCGAGGTGCGGTTCGACGACGTCGCCGGCTGCCTGCGCACCCCGGCCGGCGGTTCCAGCCGCCAGATCATCCTGGTGGTCGACGGCCCGCGCGTGCGGTCGCGACTGATCTCGGCGCGCGAGACGGCGCGGCTGATGGGCCTGCCCGACAGCTATGTCCTGCCGCGCAACTACAGCGACGCCTATCACCTGACCGGCGACGGGGTGGCGGTCCCGGTGGCGCGCCATCTGGCGCGGCATCTGTTCGAGCCGCTGGTCGCGGCCCCGGCGACGGCGCGCCGGGCGGCCTGACGGTCAGCCGGGACGCTTGCGGTCGCCGTCCCGGTCGTCGCCGCCGCCGCCCGTTTCGGCCTGATGCTCGATCCGGCCGCTCTCGACCTCGGTGCGCGAGAACACTTCCTCCTGCCCGGATTCGAGCAGTTCGTCCTCGGGGCCGCCGAGCCCGCCGACGACGAGGCCGGCGGACTTCCGTGCCGGCGATCTGGCGGGCTTCCTGTCCATCCGGTGGCAACGGCGCGGCTCCGGGCGGGTTCCGCCGCCGAAACTCAGGGCCGCTTCGGAATCTCCAGTCCGCGCTGCACCGCCGGTCGGGCGAGGCCGCGCTCCAGCCAGGCCGGGACGTTCTTCAGGCTGTCGAAGTCGACGATCTCGCGCGCCTCGTAGAAGCCGATCAGGTTCCGCACCCAGCCCAGCATGGAGATGTCGGCGATGGTGTAGTCGCCCATGATCCAGTCGCGGCCTTCCAGTCGGTCGTCCAGCACGCCGAGCAGCCGCTTCGACTCGGCGACGTAGCGCTGCAGCGGACGCTTGTCCTCGTATTCGCGGCCGGCGAATTTGTGGAAGAAGCCCAGCTGGCCGAACATCGGGCCGAGTCCGCCCATCTGCCACATCACCCACTGGATGGTCTCATAGCGGGCCGCCGGGTCGGCCGGCAGCAGCTTGCCGGTCTTCTCGGCCAGATAGATCAGGATGGCGCCGGATTCGAACAGGGCCAGCGGTCGGCCGCCCGGGCCGTCGGGATCGAGGATGGCCGGGATCTTGCCGTTGGGGTTCAGCGACAGGAATTCCGGGCCCCAGGTCTCGTTCTTTCCGATGTCCACGAAATGCGGCTCATACGGCAGGCCGGTCTCCTCCAGCATGATCGAGGCCTTCACCCCGTTCGGGGTGTTCAGCGAATACAGCTGCAGCCGCTCGGGATGCTGCGCCGGCCAGCGGCGGGTGATCGGGAAGGCGGAAAGGTCGGCCGTCATCGGAAGCTCCTGCTGCGTTCGGGAGGGATGTAGGCGTCAGGCGCCGAACCGCAACCGCTGCGGTGGCGCATCCATACGACCGATATTGGCGTAGCCGGATGCTAGTCTGGGCCACAGGTAGACGGAGTAGACTCTTTCGACGGTAGACTCCCCTCACCGGCCTGGCCGGCCCCGTCTGGACCCCGCGCCCCCGGCCGGGCATTGGAGGGCGCATGACTTTTCCGACTCCGTCCCCCGCCGACTGGAAGGCCCTCGCCGAGAAGGCGCTGAAGGACCGGCCGATCGAAAGCCTGATCCACCTCGACGCGGACCATCTGGCGGTCCGGCCGCTTTATGGCGCGGCGACCGGCGTCCAGCCCCTGTCCGCCCCGCGGCCGTCCGACGCCGAGGGCCGGGCCTGGGATCTGCGCACCCTGGTCGAGGGGGACGAGCCGGCGGCGGTCAATGCGGCGGTGCTGGCCGACCTCGAGGGCGGGGCGGCGTCGGTGGTGATCCGGGGCGCCGTGCTGGCGGATTCGGCCCCCCTGACGGCGGCGCTGGACGGCGTGGCGCTGGAGCTGGCGGCGGTCGGCCTCGACGCCGGACTGGACGGGCCGGAGGTGGCCAACGCCCTGGCGGTGGCGGCCAAGGGCTCGCCGCGCGCCCGGCTGATGTTCCACATGGACCCCGTCTCGGCTTTCGCGGAGAGCGGCGAGGCGCCGCGCTCGCTGGAGGAGCATCTGACCCTGGCCGCCAATACGGCGGCGCGCCATGCGGGGGCCTATCCGGAGGCCAGCTTCTTCATGGCCGGCGGTCGCGTGGCGCACGAGGCCGGCGGCTCGATCGGTCAGGAACTGGCCTTCGCCGCCGCCAACGCCGCGGCCCTGGTCCGGGCCGCCCTCGCCGCCGGCATGACGGCGGAACAGGCCCTGCGCGGCACGGTGCTCGGCGTCGCCGTTGACCAGGAATATTTCGACAGCCTCGCCAAGGTCCGCGCCCTGCGCCTGATATGGCGCTCGCTCAGCCGCGCCTTCGGAGCGGAGACGCCCGCGGTCATCGAGGCGCGGTCATCGCGGCGGATGCTGTCGGCGCGCGACCCTTGGCCCAACCTGCTGCGGCTGACGGCGGCCGGGTTCGCCGGGGCGGTCGGGGGCGCCGATGCGGTGGTGCTGGACGGCTTCTCGCGCGCGAGCGGCCGCCCCGACGCCTTCGCCCGCCGCCAGGCCCGCAACACCCAGCTGGTGCTGATGGAAGAGGCCCATATCGGCCGCGTCGACGATCCGGCGGCCGGGTCGTGGTTCCTCGACCAGCGCACCCGTGAACTGGCCGAGGCCGGCTGGGACGAGTTCCAGAAGATCGAAGCCGAGGGCGGCGTCGTCGAGGCCCTGCGCGGCCATGTGATCCAGCCGCGCATCGCCCGGGCCCGGCAGATCCTCGAGGCGGCGCTCGCCGGCGGCGCGGTGCAGATGGTCGGGGTGACGAAATTCGTCGACGCCGACACCCGCCCGGCTCCGGTCGAGCCTGACCCTCCGATCCCGCCCGAAGGCGGCGGCGACGCCTGCGCGCCCCTGACCCCCATGCGTCTCGCGGCGCCCTTCGAAGCGAAGGAGGCCGGCCAGTGACCGCCCCGAACTTCACCAACGTCAGCCTCGATCTCGGCCCCACCGGCGTCGGTCCGGCGCGCGATCCGTGGCAAACGCCCGAGGGCCTGACCGTCGCCCCGGCCTATGACGCCTCCGCCCTGGACGGCCTCGACTTCATCCACGGACTGCCGGGCATCGCGCCCTATCATCGCGGCCCCTATCCGACGATGTATGCATCCAATCCCTGGACCATCCGCCAGTACGCCGGCTTCTCGACCGCCGAGGCCTCCAACGCCTTCTATCGCCGCAATCTCGAAGCCGGGCAGAAGGGGCTGTCGATCGCCTTCGACCTGGCCACCCACCGCGGCTACGACAGCGACCATCCGCGGGTCAGGGGCGACGTCGGCATGGCCGGCGTGGCCATCGACAGCATCTACGACATGCGCACCCTGTTCGACGGCATCCCGCTGGACAGGATGTCGGTGTCGATGACCATGAACGGCGCCGTCCTGCCGGTGCTGGCGCTCTACATCGTCGCGGCGGAAGAGCAGGGCGTGGCCCACAGCGCCCTGACCGGGACCATCCAGAACGACATCCTCAAGGAGTTCATGGTCCGCAACACCTACATCTACCCGCCCGAGCCGAGCATGCGGATCATCTCCGACATCTTCGCCTGGACGGCGGAGCACGCGCCGAAATTCAACTCCATCTCGATCAGCGGCTACCACATGCAGGAGGCCGGGGCCTCGGCCGATCTGGAGCTGGCCTACACCCTCGCCGACGGCGTCGAATACATGAAGGCCGGCGTCGCCGCCGGCATGCCGATCGACCGCTTCGCCCCGCGCCTGAGCTTCTTCTGGGCCATCGGCATGAACTATTTCATGGAGGTGGCCAAGCTGCGCGCCGGCCGCCTGCTGTGGGCCGAGGCGGTGTCGAAATTCGGCGCCACGGACCCGCGCTCCCTGAGCCTGCGCGCGCATTGCCAGACCTCCGGCTGGTCGCTGGCGGCCCAGGACGTCTTCAACAACGTCTCACGCACCATGGTCGAGGCCATGGCCGCGGCCGGAGGCCAGACCCAGAGCCTGCACACCAACAGCCTCGACGAAGCCCTCGCCCTGCCAACCGACTTCTCGGCCCGGATCGCCCGCAACACCCAGCTGCTGCTGCAGATGGAGACCGGCCTGACCCGGGTCATCGACCCGTGGGGCGGCAGCTTCTACGTCGAACGCCTGACCCACGAACTGGCCGAAAAGGCCCGCGCCCACATGGCCGAGGTCGAGGCCCTCGGCGGCATGGCGAAGGCCATCGAGGCCGGGGTGCCCAAGCTGCGCATCGAGGAATCGGCGGCGAAGACCCAGGCCCGCATCGACACCGGCCAGCAGACGGTGGTCGGGGTGAACAAATATCTCGCCGACCACATCGACGACATTCCGGTGCTCAAGGTCGACAACGCCGCCGTCCTGACCTCCCAGCTGGACAAGCTGAAACGCCTCCGCGCCGAACGCGACGAGGCCAGGACCAGGGCGGCGCTCGCCGCCCTGACCGCCGGCGCACGCGGGAACGCCAACCTGCTGCAGCTGTCGGTCGAGGCGGCCCGCGCCTACGCCACCGTCGGCGAAATCTCCGACGCGCTGGAGGCCGCCTTCGGCCGCCATGTCGCCACGGTGAAGACCGTCTCAGGCGTCTATGCGAAGGAGGCCGGCGACGACCCGAAGATCGCCCGCGCCCGCGGCATGGTCGCCGCCTTCATCGAGAACGACGGCGGCCCGCCGCGCGTGCTGATCGCCAAGCTCGGCCAGGACGGCCACGACCGCGGCCAGAAGGTCATCGCCACCGCCTATGGCGACCTCGGCTTCGAGGCCACGGCCGGTTCGCTGTTCCAGACCCCGGCCGAGGCGGCGAAGGAGGCGGTCGAACGCGGCGTCCACGCCGTCGGCGCTTCATCCCTGGCGGCGGGCCACCTGACCCTTGTGCCGGAACTCAAGGCCGAGCTGGAGAAGCTGGGCCGACCCGACATCATGATCGTCGTCGGCGGGGTGATCCCGCCGTCCGACGTCCAGACCCTGATCGACATGGGCGCGGCGGCCGTCTATCCGCCCGGCTCGGTCATCGCCGACACGGCCATCGATTTGATCGACAAGCTCAATCAGCGCCTCGGCTACGCGCAAAAGCCTGCAAGTTCAAAGGCCTGACTGGCTCAGGGCCGGTGGGCGGAGGGCAGGGCCGCCACCTCTTCCTCGCTCAGCACCCGGTTGACCCGGGCGCGGCACGTGCCCAGGGCGGCGGCTGAACCGGGAAGGGTGATCTGCGCCCAGTCTCCCGTACAGATGCGTCCGCCCGCGAGGCCGGCGCCCGCCGGGGTGATGGCCAGGCGCTGGGCGAAGTCCAGGTCGGTGCAGCCGCCCGAGGTGTTGAGTTCGAAGACCTGGTCCCGCATGACCCGCAGATAGAGCTGGCCCCCGTCCCCGGCGCGGAAATTGCGCACCTGCTCGGCGTTGAAGCAGGGGGTCACGGACCGCACACTGCCGTCGGCCGGCGCAGTCGTATCGGTTGTCGGGGCGCAGGAGGCGGTCAGGGCGGCGGCCATGGCGAACGCCGGGTAGCGGATCAGACGGGTCATATCGGATCTCCGGATCACTGATGACGGCCCCCCGGCGCGTTTCAATGGTCGCGCTTCCCTCAAGGTTGCGCAAGAGGGGGCTGGGTCACGAACCGCTTCGGGTCGATCCGCGCCGCCAGGGTCGTCGGCAACGGCGACGGCGCGCCGGTCGCCAGCGCCGCGACGTGCTCGGCCAGCAGGGGCGCGACGCAGAAGCCGCGCGAGCCGAGACCGGTCAGGGCGAACAGGCCGGGGGCCAGCTCTCCGGCGACGGGCAGGCGGTCCGGGGTGGTGGCGCGGACGGCCGCCCGGCTGTGACGGCCGCCGCCCGCCCTGACGCGCGCCGCCAGCTCGGGGAGGCGGCCGCCGAGGGTCTCCAGATTGCGGGCGGTGGAGGCTGCATCGGCACGGACGTCCGTCGCGCCGCGATCATGGGTGGCTCCGAACAGCAGACCGTCCGGCGTCGGAACGGCGTAGCCGCCCCAGGCCGTCGGGAGGCCGGCGACCCCCTCCACCCAGTCGGCCTGCCCCCGAACCGCAGCCAGGGGCAGGTCCGGGCGCAGCGCTGCGGCGCCCCAGCCGGCGGCGATGATGACCACGTCGGCGTCGAGGATCGGCTCGCCCTCCGGCCCGAACAGCCTCCAGCCCCGGCCGGTCGCCTCGATGCGCGCCACGCTGGCGGCGACCCGGCTCGCGCCGCCCAGCCAGGCCTTGAGGACAGCCGCGGGATTCAGGGCCAGGGCGTCGCGCATCAACAGTCCGCCCGTCTGCGCCGGCTCGCCGACACGCTCCGCGCAGGCGGCGGCGTCCAGCGCGATCATGGCTCCGGCCGGCCAGACCTCCTGCGCCGCCACCTTGGCGAACCGGCCGGCGTCGCGGTCGGACTGTTCGAGCTGCAGCACACCGTCGGCGAGGATCGCGCCGGGAACCGACGCATACAGCGACCGGGCGCGCAGCAGGGCCTGGGCGTGCAGGGCCGCGATGCCCGCGTCGCCCGCATCCAGCCGCGGGGTGACGAGCGCCGAGGGGAAGCCCGAGCCGCCGGCGCCGGCCGCGGTCTGCTCGACCACGGTGCAGGCCAGGCCGAGGGCGGCGAAGGCCCGCGCCAAGGCGGCGCCGGCGATTCCCGCGCCGATGACCGCTATGGAGGGCGAGGCCCTGTCGGCGCGAATTCCGGGCAGATGGGCTTCCAGTCGCTCGCGCTTGCGACCGTGCCCGGGGCGTTTCGCGACGACGAAGCCGCGATCCGAAAGGCCGCGTCGCACAGCCCCCGCGACGGTGAAGGTGGCGACCTGTGCGCCGGGGGCGGAATGGGCGGCGACCCCGTCAAGCACCTCGTCCGACCACATGGCGGGATTGTTTGAGGGGGCGAAGCCGTCGAGGAACCAGGCGTCGGCCCGGCCCGACCAGCTGGACAGCGCCCACGCGGCCTCGCCCACCGCCAGGTCCAGCGTGGCGTTGAATCCCGCCAGATCCATGCGGTGAAAGCCCGGCGTCGGTTCCGGCCACGCCTCCAGCAGGGCGCGGGCGGCGTCGGCGAGTTCGGGCCAGGACCCGAGAGCGCGAGCGGCCTCGTCGCGGCCGAGCGGGAAGCCCTCGATCGTAAAGATGTGCAGCCGGGCGTCCGGCGGGCCCTCGCGGCGCCACAGCTCCAGCAGGGCGGCGATGTTCAGCCCCGAGCCGAAGCCCAGTTCGGCGACGGTGAAGTCCCGGCGTCCGCGCCACGCCCCGGGCAGGCCGCAACCGGCGAGGAAGACGGCCCGGCTCTCGGCCAGTCCGTCCTCGCGAGAAAAATAGATGTCGCCGAACCGGCCCGACAGCGGCGCGCCGTCCTCGGTCCAGATCAGGCGGGGCGAACGATCTTCAGTCATCACCCGGGGCCTTGCCCTGAACAGCCGCAAACGAAAAGGGCCGCCCCGAAGGACGGCCCGATCAATCCCGCCCGGCGGGCTGGGTTCAGTTGCCTTCCACCGGCGTCGCCGGCTCAGGCGGGGCCTCCTGGGCGGCTGCGGAAGCCTCGGCGCCCTCGGCGGCGGCCCTGGCGTCCGCCGCGGTCTGGTCGAGAGTCTGGTCGACGGCGGCGGGGTCGGTGACGCCCGAGGCCTCGGCGGCTTCGGTCGAGGCTTCAGGGGCCTTTTCCTCGGCGTTGTTATTGCAGGCGGCCAGCGCCAGGGCGGCGGCCGAGGCGGCGATCAGGACGACGATGCGCATGGGGAAATCCTTCGTTCGGGCGGACGACAGTGTCCCGGTACCCGAGATACCGACGCCGACGCCGGACCCGCAAGTGAATTTGCCGCAAGCTGGCGGGCGCCGGACAACGAAAAAGGGCCGCCCTCGCGGGCGGCCCTTTCCCAACGAACCCGAAGGTCCGTCAGTCTCGGTATTACTGAGCCGGGGTGGTCTCGGCAGCCGGGGTCTCGGCAGCCGGGGCGGCCGGGGTCTCGACGGTCACGTCGGTGGCCGGAGCTTCCGGAGCAGCGACTTCGACTTCGGTGGTGGCGGCTTCCGGAGCAGCGGCTTCTTCGGTCTTCTCGGCGGGCTGGCAGGCGGCCAGGGCCAGGGCGGCGGCCGAAGCGGCGATGAGGGCAACGATGCGCATGTGATTTCTTCCTTCAGAAGGGTCATACGAGGTCATGAATCCTCGCAGTCCCGAGATAACGACTTCGTGAGCGGATACGCAAGCGAAATTCTCACGCGTTCGTGAACGGCCGTTATCGCGCAAGAAATGGGGACCGGAAAACCGGTCCCCTTTCCTCGGCTCCGGGCGGCCTGGCCTACATCGGCGGCGGCGACGAGGTCCCCGGCGAGGTCGTGCCGTTCGGCTCTGTCGGCAGGGTGGGCGGCGTCTGGCCGGGTGGGGTGGTCGTGCCGTCAGGATTGACCGGCGTGGTCGCGTCCGGCGTCGTTCCCATGGTCCCGTCAGCCGGGGCCATGGTCCCGTCGGTCGCCGGCGAGGTGGCCGAGGTTTCGGCGCCGGTGGCGGCGGCGTCGTCCGCCATCTCGTCTTCGGCCGGCGTGCAGGCGGCCAGTGCGAGCGCTCCCAGCGCAGCGGCGGCGAGGGTCATGAACTTCATGCGTGGTCCTCCGGACGATCGCCCGGACGAACAGCCGCCCGCTCCGCGATCGGACCCGGGTAACCGGCCACACGCGCCGCTGTTCCCGACGGCGTGATCGCCGGTGAGGCCGCGTGAGGCGCTCGTGATCGACGGGTCAGGCCTCGGAGGGCGCGCCCTGCAGCGACTCTTCCATCTCGAGGAAGGAGGGCTGGGCCGAGGAGGGGATGTCGCCGCGGCCGATCTCGACCGAAATCTGCGCCGCATTGCCGTGCAGGTGGGCGACCAGAACCGACTGGATGATCTTGTAGAAGGCGCCGTCGCCGTCGACGATTTCCTTGAGCCGGACCGACATCGGACCGACCAGCCCATAGGCCAGGAAGACGCCGAGGAAGGTGCCGACCAGGGCCCCGCCGATCATGCCGCCGAGGATTTCCGGGGGCTCGGTGATCGAGCCCATGGTCTTGATGACGCCCAGCACCGCCGCGACGATGCCGAGGGCCGGCAGGCCGTCGGCCATGGTCTGGAGCGCATGGGCGCCGGCCAGGGCCTCGTGGTGATGCTTCTCTAGCTGCTTTTCCATGGCGTCCTCGATCTGGTGCGGATCCTCGAGGTTCATGGTCATCATCCGCAGGGTGTCGCAGATGAAGTCGGTGGCGAAATGGTCTTTCAGCACCTTGGGGTATTTCTGGAAGATCGGGCTCTCGGCCGGCTTCTCGATATGACTCTCGAGGGCGATCACCCCCTTGGACTTCATCGTCTTGGTCAGTTGGAACAGCAGGGACAGCAGGTCCTTGTAGTCCTGCCGTTTCCATCGCGGGCCGGCGAAGACCTTGGCGAACCCGCCCAGCGTCGCCTTGATGGTGGTGACGCTGTTGCCGATCAGGAAGGCCGCCACGGCGGCGCCGAGGATGGCCATCAGCTCATAGGGCAGGGAGTGGAGGATGACCCCCATCTTGCCGCCGGCCAGGATGTAGCTGCCGAACACCATGGCGAACAGCAGGACGATGCCGATGATCTGGAACATGAAAGGTCGGGAATCCTGACGCGAGAGGCGTCAACCATCGCCGTTAATCATTAAGGGGCGGTTGCGACCGGCGGTTACAGCCGCGTCTCGCCGTTCAGGATCGCCTGGAGGGCCGCATCGCTCAGTTTGGTGTAGCCGCTGCGGCCGCCGCGGACATAGACCGGCCCGTCGACCTTGGCCGGATCAAACCCGGCGGCGACCAGGTCCATCTTGCGGTATTTGAACGTGCCGGTGGTGTCCGCCGCCTTGATGATGCGCACGAAGACCGGCTGGGCGAACCCCGGCAATTCCTGTTCGACCCAGTCGGCGAAGGCGCGGGCGCCGAATTTGCCGTCGATCACCAGGGCGACCATGCCGGCCTTGCCGTCATGCGCCGGAACCGGAACGCCGTAGGCGATGACTTCCCTGACGCCTGGTCCGTCGGCCAGCCGTTGCTCGACCTCGGCGGTCGAGACATTCTCGCCCTTCCAGCGGTAGGTGTCGCCGATCCGGTCGATGAAATAGGCGTAGCCCTCGCTGTCCTGTTTCATCAGGTCGCCGGTGCGGAACCAGCGATCGCCGCGCACGAACACGTCGCGCAGGATCTTCTTCTCCGAGGCGGCCTTGTCGGCATAGCCGGAGAAGGCGTGGCGGGTGTCGTCGCCGATGCGGCCGATGGCCTCGCCGATCTCTCCCGCCTTCACCAGCTGACACAGTCCGTCGGGGCCGCGCACCGGTTCCTCGGTGTCGATGTCGAACCTCACCAGGCGGAAATTGATCTGTTTCTTCAGGAAGCCCGGGGCGCGACCGATCGCGCCCGGCTTGCCGTCGAAATTGAACAGCGAGACATTGCCCTCGGTCGAGCCGTAGAATTCGAGGATGTCGGGCACCGCGAACCGCTTCTGGAAGTCGTTCCAGACATCGGGGCGCAGGCCGTTCCCGAAGGCCAGCCGCAGCTTGTGGGCCCGCTCGTCCGGGTTCTCGGGGCAGTTGACCAGATAGCGGCACAGCTCGCCGATGTAGACGAACAGGGTCGCGCCGGAGGCCTTGACGTCCGGCCAGAAATTGCTCGCCGAGAAGCGCTTGCGCAGCACCAGCTTGCCGCCGTTCAGCAGGGCCGGGCCGATGCCGACGAGGCCGCCGGTCGAATGGTAGAGCGGCAGGACGTTGAAGGTGACGTCCTTGTCTGTGGCCGCCGTGGCTCCGGCGAAGGCGCGCATATAGGTCCGCGCCCGGGCGTGGGTGACCTTGGCCGCCTTGGGCATGCCGGTGGTGCCCGAGGTGTAGATGTACAGGGCCGTGTCGCGGTTGGTCAGGCCAGAGCGCACCGAGCGGGCCGGGCGCACCGAAGAGCCGCCGCGCACGGGCTTGTCGAGACCGCGACGCTCATCGGCCTCGTCGGCGTCCGCGAGGCCCAGCACCCAGAGCATCAGGTTGCGTCCGGCGAATTGGCGGGCTTCCTCGACCTTGCGCCAGGACTCGGCGTCGGTGACGACCTGGGAGGCGTTGGATATCGTCAGGCAGTGGGCGAGGGCGTGGCCGGTCAGATTGGTGTTGATCAGGGCTGTGGCGACACCGACCTTGGAGAAGCCCAGCCACGCTGCGAGATATTCGGCCCGGTTCAGCATCACCAGGGCGATGGTGTCGCCGCGCTTCAGCCGCCGGCTCTGGGCCCAGTGGCCGAACCGGTTGGCCATGGCGTCCATCTCGCGATAGGTCAGCGTCAGCCGGTCGTCCTGGATGGCCACATGATCGGGGAACCGGTCGACGGCCTCCTCGAAGTCGTCACAGACCAGATCGGCGCCGTCGAGATCGATCGGCTTGATGCGCTTGAGCAGTCGGCGCAGCCCCTTCGCGAACCGCAAGTCGCGCCGGATGTTCGCCACCAGCCCCATAATCCCCTCACTCCGTCGAAAGACAGCTGTTACCGCATGGTGATGAACAAGCCGTCCCTCCGGGTCAACCGGCGGGGGAATCACGGAGGCCTTTGTCGAGGCCCATGCGGGGGTTTCCCACGCCGGCGTGGCGCCGAAGTTCCGGTTCCGTAGCGTCAACCGCCCCCGTTCGCCCGGTGGCCTGTTGAGCATCGGACCGAGGCGCTGCAAGTAAAAGTTGGCCACAAAGCTGAACGGGAACGGGCGGAACTGTGGCTGGAACAGTGTTTCTTCAGGGCTTTCTCGATTTTGTGGAACTGTGATCTGCGAGGAGGGTTCGGGTTCCACTGATTTGGAGGACTGAAAATGACGGTTACCTATCCCAACGACCGACCTGTGGCCGATCAACCCCACGCGGAGCTGAACGCCGAGCCGTTCGTGCCGGTGTACGCCCGCACCCGCAAATCGACCCGCAGCCGCAAGGGCGGCGTGAAGACGTGGATGATCCTGGCGCCGGTCGGCGCCCTGGTGCTCGGCGGCGTCGCCGTGGCCATGATCGTCGGCGGCGGCGAGGAGGCTCCGGCGACCCCGTTGGTCGAACCCGCCGCCACCGCGCCGGTGCTTCCGGCCCAGCCGCTGCTGACGGAAGCCGCGCCGCTCGAGACCGTGGCTCCGGTCGTCGAGACCGCGCCGGCGCCGGCGCCGGTAGTCCGGGCCGCCCCGGCGCCCGCGCGCAGGACGGCTCCGGCCGCCGCCAGCAGGCCCGCCCCGGCCCCCGCGCCGGCGACCCGGGAGGCTCCGGTCGAGCCGGCCGGCCCGCAGCCCTATACGTCCAGCCTGAACACCACCCCCGCGACGCCGCCCGCCGCGACCCCCGCGCCCGCGCCGGTGGTCGTGATCCAGCCCGGATCCTGACACGTCCGGCGCTACGACGGCCCCGGCGGAGCAATCCGCCGGGGCCGTTTTCCTGTCCGTCTCCAGGTCAGGCGCGCCCCGCGGTTAGCGAACCTTGAGGTCGCGCGGCGGACGAATGCGCCGGAACCGCGCCTCGATGAACGAGAAGGCCCCGAAGGCGATGAAGCCGAGCGCGATGAGGCCGATGATCCATTCTCCCGCCGTGCGCCGCTCCACCGCCTCCAGCGCGGCGCCGAAGCTGGTCACCTCGGCGGTGCGGGCGTGCCAGCCCGCGAGGATCACCAGTCCGGCCAGGGGCAGATAGGCCAGGCCGCGGGCCACATGGCCGATCCGCGCCAGGGGCGTCACCCGCCGGCACATCCGCACGGAGCAGTCCAGATATTCGCTGAAGTCCTCCCGCCACGCCTTGACGACATTGGCGACGCCGATGCCGAAAATGGTCAGGCCGGCGGCAATCAGCAGCCAGCGGCCGAAGGGGAGGTCAAGCAGCGTCGCGGCCCGCTCGCGGCTTTCGACCACGCCTTCGGAGGGATCGGAAGCCCGCGGACCGGCGAACAGGGCGAAGGCGGCGAAGGCGAGGCCGGTGTAGCTCAGGCCGCTGAACAACTGGCTCATCCGGGTCATGAGGCCGTGCCGGGAGGTTCCCTCATGATCGGCGTCAAAGACGGACTGAAGCATCCGCCACATGACGAAGGCCGTCAGGCCGAGGCCGACCAGCAGCATCCACAACCGTCCCAGCGGACGCTGCGACAGCCATTCCAGCGCGCCCCGCAGGCCGACCGCATCACCGATCAGGCCCAGCGTCGCGAACAGCACGAGGACGCCGACAGACAGATAGACGAAACCCCGCGCGCCGTAGCCGACCCGCGCCGCCATTTCGAGCAGGTCGTGCAGGGGCGGGACCCGGCGCAGCAGCGGCGAGCGCTTTCGCCCTGCGCCCCCCAGACGGGCGAGCAGGGAACGGAGGGGGGAGACGGCGTTGGGCACGGCGTCCATAACCCTCCGCGAAGAATATGGCTCCGCTGTCCGGCGCCCGGCCTTGAGGTGCGACCTCCGGACGCATATCTGCTGCGCGCTCAGGAGGGCGTGCATGCAACCGGTGATCTCCATCGAAGGTCTGACCAAGACCTACAAGTCGGGGCTTCAGGCCCTCAAGCCGATCGATCTGACCATCCGGAAGGGCGAGATCTTCGCCCTGCTGGGTCCCAACGGCGCGGGCAAGACGACGCTGATCTCGGTGGTGTGCGGCATCGTCACGCCGACCACCGGCGTGATCATCGCCGACGGCCACGATATCCAGTCCGACTATCGCCGCGCCCGTGAGAAGATCGGCCTGGTGCCGCAGGAACTGACCACCGACGCCTTCGAGACGGTGCTGGCGACGGTGACCTTCAGTCGCGGTCTGTTCGGCAAGGCGCCGAACCCCAAACACATCGAAAGCGTGCTGCGCGAGTTGTCGCTGTGGGACAAGCGCAACGACAAGATCATGACCCTGTCGGGCGGCATGAAGCGCCGGGTGATGATCGCCAAGGCCCTGAGTCACGAGCCCGACATCCTGTTCCTCGACGAACCCACGGCCGGCGTCGACGTCGAGCTGCGCCGCGACATGTGGAACCTGGTCCGCCGGCTGCGCGAGCAGGGCGTCACCATCATCCTGACCACCCACTACATCGAGGAGGCCGAGGAGATGGCCGACCGGGTCGGGGTGATCCTCAACGGCGAGCTGATCCTCGTCGAGGAGAAGACGGCCCTGATGAAGAAGCTGGGCAAGAAGACGCTGACGCTGAACCTGCAGGACCCGCTGGAGGCCGTGCCGCCGGAGCTGGCGGAGTGGAAGGTCACGCTCAAGGCCGACGGCCACGAGCTCGAATACGTCTTCGATTCCAATCTCGAGAAGACCGGCGTGCCCTCCCTGCTGCGCAGCCTCAGCGACTTGGGCATCGCCTTCAAGGATCTGAACACCAGCCAGAGTTCACTCGAGGACATTTTCGTCAGCCTTGTCCATCGCGACACGGGAGCCGCCGCATGAACAGTCTGACCTTCAACGGCTACGGCGTCTGGGCCATCTATCGCTTCGAAATGGCCCGCGCCCTGCGCACCCTCTGGCAGTCGCTGGTCACGCCGGTCATCACCACCTCGCTGTATTTCGTGGTCTTCGGCTCGGCCATCGGCAGCCGCATGACCGAGATCGACGGCGTCCCCTATGGCGCCTTCATCGTTCCCGGCCTGATCATGCTCAGCCTGTTCACCCAGTCGATCTTCAACGCGTCCTTCGGCATCTATTTTCCGAAATTCACCGGCACCATCTACGAGCTGCTGTCGGCTCCGGTGTCGCCGCTCGAGATCGTCATCGCCTATGTCGGGGCGGCGGCGACCAAGTCGGCGGTGCTGGGGCTGATCATCCTCGCCACGGCCGCCCTGTTCGTGCCGCTGGAGATCCTCCACCCGGTCGAGATGCTGGCCTTCCTGATCCTGATCTCGACCACCTTCAGCCTGTTCGGGTTCATCATCGGCATCTGGGCCAACGGCTTCGAACAGCTGCAGATGATCCCCATGCTGGTGGTGACGCCGCTCACCTTCCTCGGTGGGTCCTTCTATTCGATCGACATGCTGCCGGATGCATGGCGGACGGTGACGCTGTTCAATCCGCTGGTCTATCTGATCTCCGGTTTCCGCTGGACCTTCTACGGCAGCGGGGACGTGGGGATCGGGGTCAGCCTCGCAGCGACTCTCGGCTTTCTGCTGATCTGCCTCGCGATCGTCGGCTGGATCTTCAGGACCGGCTACCGGTTGAAGAACTAGGGCGGCGGCGGCGTCACGAAACGGGCCAGATCGGCCCGCAATCTGACCGGGCCTTCGCGTTCTGAAGCGCGCGTCGCTCGCGCGGGAGAGTTCATGTCCACCGACGACCAGCCTCGCAACGGTCCGCCCGCCCCCTTCGCCCGCCGCCCCGTAACCTGGGGTCGGGCGCCGACGACCGTATTCCGCGCCGGACCGCTGCCGTCGGGCGAACGCCTGCCGCCCCTGCCCGAGCCGCCGAAGGCAGCCCCGGAACGTTCGTCCGGGCCTGGAATTCTGAGCGGCTCGCTGATCCCGCAGGCGGCTCCCGCACCCCGGCCGGCCGAACCGCCGACCTTCACGGAAACGCCCGCCCGACCAGCTCCGCCCCGGTCCGCTCCGCCCCGGCCCGCCCAGCCCCGGCCCGAGGCTGTCGGGTCCGACCTGACCGTGCGCCCGCTGCCGGCGCCTGAGCCGGAGCCCGAACCCCGCCCCGCCTTGCCCCGCGAGCCTGTCCCGGCCTCGGCGGAACCGGTCGTGGCGGTCAGCCCGGCCCTGGCCTCCGCCTCGGCGCGGCGCCGCCCGTCCGGCCGGGCCCCGCTCTACGCCGGCGTGGCGGCGGTGGTGATCGGAGCGGTCGCCGTCGGCGGATGGCTGCTGACCCGCCCGCCCGCCGCGGCGCCGGACAACGCCCCGGCGACGGCGCTCGTGGCTGAGACGACAGCCCCCGCGCCGGCTCCGGCCGTGGTCGAGTCCGCGCCGCCTGTCGAAGCCGTCCCCGTATCCGCCGACGCGGCGTCGCCCGAACCGGCCGCGCCTGCGCCTGTTCGACCCGCGCCTGAAAGGGCTTCGGCGACCGCCCCGGCTCCGGCGCGGCCGACGCCCGCTCCGGCTGCCCCTCCCGCCGTGACCCTCCAGCCCGCGCCGCCCGTCTCCGAACCCCCGGCCCCGCGCATCGAGATCGTTCCGTCCGCGCCGACGGGCCCGGCGCCGACAAGCGCCGAGCGGCCGCCCTCGGACCCGGACGCGCCGATTGCGACCCGGCCCCAGCCTCTGGAAGCGGGCGACTAGGCCGTTCTGATGATCAGATAGCCGCGCTCGACCATGCGGCGCAGGCCCTCATAGGCCTCGGCCAGTTCCTCATACGCGACGCGGGCCGAGGTCAGGCGGGCGATCTGATCGGCGGTCGATGGGGCGCCGGATTCGCTCTGGCGCAGGGCCTCGCCGACCCATTTGGCGCGTGCCGCCGCCGTCTGCACCGCCAACCTCTGGAACACTGCCGCGTCGAGGCCGGGCAGGGCGGCGGCGATCACCTCGCGATTGGCCACGAAGGCGGAATAGTCGATCTGCTCCAGCAGGCCGCGCAGCCGACGCTGCTCCTGCGGATCGGCGTCCTGCGGTTCGAAATGATCCCGCTGACGACGGTAGGTGGAGGTCTGGATGGTCGACATCGCGCCGCTCCGAAGATGGTCCGGACAGAGGGTGCGCCGCGCCGATTAACGAGGGGTTGCGAGCAAGGGCTTGCGATCGCCGCCCGCGTCATGATACTTAAGTGAATGCTTCAGCATCAGCAGCCGCTCGACCTCGCCTTCCAGGCCCTGTCCGATCCAACCCGTCGGCGGATGGTCGAGCGCCTGTCCGCCGGCCCCGCCACAGTCAGCGAACTGGCTGCGCCATTGCCGATGACGATGTCGGCGGTGGTGCAGCACCTGAAGATTCTCGAGGCCTCCGGACTGGTGGCCACCGAGAAGGTCGGCCGCGTCCGCACCTGCCGGGTTGAGCCGCAGGCGCTCAGCGCCGCCGAACGCTGGATCAACGACCGCCGCCGGTCCGTCGAGCGCAGTCTCGACCGCCTGGGGGCCTTCCTGGACGAAACCAGACCCGACGAGGAGCCGAGGTCATGACCAAACCCACCCCAACGATCGCTCACGGAACCTTCACTATCGAGCGCCGCTACGACGCCTCGCCGGCGCGCGTTTTCCACGCCTACTCCGATCCGGTCGCCTTTCGCCGCTGGTTCGTCGAGGGCAAGGGCTTCACCATCCACGAATGGACCCACGACTTCCGTGTCGGCGGCCGCTCCGGCGGACGCTTCCGTCATGGCGACGAGACCAACGACATCTGGTTCAACGAGACCGAGCATCTCGACATCGTTCCCGACCGCCGGATCGTCCTCTCCTATGTCATGGGTCGCGAGAGCGCGGAGGGGCCGATCCGCAACTCCGCTTCGCTCGCCACCACCGAACTCGTCGCGGATGGGGGCGGGACACGGCTGATTTATACCGAGCAGGGGGCGTTCCTCGAGAGCGGCGATCACATCGCCATGCGCGAGCACGGCTGTCGCGAAATGCTCGAGGGCCTCGCCCGCGACCTGGCGGAGCATTCGTCATGACCGCCGAACGCCTCTTCTTCGGCGCCTTCACCATCGAGCGCCGCTACGACGCCGCGCCGCAGCGGGTTTTCCGCGCCTTCGCCGACCGCGATATCAAGCAGCGCTGGATGGGATGCGAGGAGGTCGCCGCCCCGGTCATCGAACAGCTCGATTTCCGCATCGGCGGGCGGGAGATCAGCCGCGGCGGCGGCGAGGACGGCGCCGAACACCTGTTCGAGGGGACTTATCTCGACATCGCCGAGGGGCGCCGGTTCGTCTTCGCCTTCGTCATGCATGTCGGCGGGAAGAAATTGTCCGCCTCGGTCGCCTCGGTGGAGGTCCTGCCCGACGGGGCGGGCGCCCGCCTGATCTTCAACGAGCAGGGCGTCTATTTCGGCGAGGACGGCTGGGCCGACCGCGAGGAAGGCACGGCCTTTGGAATGGACCAGCTGGACCGGTGGCTGGCGTCGCAACGAGAGACCGTCTGACCATGTCGCTGTTCCTGTGGTCACATCCCTACGCCGCCTATGGCCAGAAGGCCTCGGTGGCCCTGTACGAACTCGGCCTCCCGTTCGAGCTGAAGCTGGTCAATGCGGCCGGTCCGGCGGACATGGCCGCGTTCCGCGCCGTCCTGCCGTTTGGCAAGATGCCGGTCCTGATCGACGGCGAACGTCAGATCATCGAGTCCAGCATCATCATCGAGCATCTCGACCGCCTCGCCGGCGGCGGCCGGCTGATCCCGGCCGATGCCGGGGCGGCGCTGGAGTCGCGGCTGATCGACAGGGTCGTGGACACCTATGTCGCCGGACCGATGAACCGCATCATTCCCCGCAAATTCCGTCCGGCGGGGAACGACGACCCCTATGGCGACGCGCAGGACGAAGCCATTCTTGCCACCGCCTGGGACTGGCTGGAGGACCGCCTCGGCGACGGCCGGACCTGGGGCGCGGGCGAGACCTTCACTTTGGCCGACTGCGCCGCCGCGCCGATCCTGACCTATGCCCGCCGGCTGGTCCCGTTCGGCGACCGGCCGCGCCTCAGGGCCTGGCACGGCCGGCTGATGGGCCGTCCGTCCTTCCGCCGCGCGCTGGAGGACGCCGCTCCGTTCGGCGATCTGATGCCGGCGCCGCCCGCGGTCGACTAGTGCCTGGCTCAGCCGCGCGCGGTTTCCAGGGCGGTCGTGCCGCCCGGAGTCGGCGCCACGTCGAGCAGTTTGAGGCGGAAGATCAGCACGCTGTTGGGCGGGATCTCGCCGGCGGAGGCCTCGCCGTAGCCCAGCTCCGGGGAGATGTAGACCAGCCATTCGTCGCCGACCGTCATGTGCTGAAGCGCGTCGCGCATCCCCGGGATGATGGATCCGGAGATGCCCTCCTCGATCGTGAAGACCGCCGGCGCGCCGCGCTCGAACGAGCTGTCGAAAACGGTCCCGTCGGTCAGCGAGCCCTCGTAGTCGACGCGGACCAGATCGTTGCCGTCGGGCCGCCCGCCTCCGGGCGGACCCGCCTGGAGCACCTTGTACTGCACGCCTGAGGGCAGGGTCCGGACGCCGTCCGCCTTGGCGTTGGACTCCAGGAAGAACTCCGCCGCGCGCAGGTTGGCGGCCGCGTCCGCATCGACGCCGGGCGCCGCCTCGCGGCCGCATGCCGACAGCGTCGCCGCCATGGCGATGACCGCCGCCGTCCTAACCCATCCGTAGTTCATATCCCGCCTCTTCCAGTCCGTGTCTGATCTCGTCCGCGTGGGCCTCGCCGCGCGTCTCCACCATGATGTCGAATTCCGCGCCCTTGGCCGGCACGTCCAGCGCCAGCCGGTTGTGCACCACGTCGATGATGTTGCCGCCGAGGCCGCCGATCACCGCGCTCATCTTCGACAGCATGCCCGGCCGGTCGTCGCCGAGGATGCGGTAGACGATCAGCCGCTTCTCGCGCACCAGCTCCCGGTTCAGCACCACGGCCAGCATGCGCGAATCGATGTTGCCGCCGGTCAGTTCGATGCCGACCTTCAGACCGCGGAACTTGTCAGGGTAGGCCAACATCGCCGCCAGACCGCCCGCTCCGGCGCCCTCCGCGACGGTCTTCTCCAGCGTGGCGAGGAAGGCGACGCCCTTTTCGAAATCAGCCTCGTCCACGACCAGCACCTCCTCGACCAGCGGATCGGCGAGGGCGAAGGGGATGTCGCCGACCGCCTTGATGGCGATGCCCTCTGCGATGGTCTGACCACCGCATTTCGGGGTCTCGCCCCGGCGCTTCGCCGAGAAGGACGGGTACATGGCCGCCTCCACGCCGAAGATGCGGATCGACGGTTTCAGTCCCTTGGCCGCGATGGCCGTCCCTGCGATCAGACCGCCGCCGCCGATCGGGATGATCAGCACGTCCAGGTCCGGGGCGTCCTCCATGAACTCGAGACCGCAGACGCCCTGGCCCGCCACGATGCCCGCATCGTCGAAGGCCGAGACGAAGACGAAGCCCTCCTCGTCGCGCAGCCGGTGGGCCTCTTCGGTAGAGCCCGAGAAATCCAGACCCTTGATGACCACGGCGGCGCCATGCGCGCGGGTGCCGTCAGCCTTGGTGAAGGGGGTGCCCTCCGGCATGACGATGGTCACCGGTATGCCCAGCCGCGCTCCGTGATAGGCCAGCGCCTGGGCGTGATTGCCGGCGGAGGCGGCGACGACGCCCCGTTTCCGTTCCTCCGGCGTCAGCTGCAGCAGCCGGTTCAGGGCGCCCCGCTCCTTGAAGCTGCCGGTGAAATGCAGGTTGTCGAACTTGATCCAGACCTCGGCGCCGGTCAGCAGCGACAGCTTGCGGGAATAACGCACGGGGGTGCGATCGACCTGGCCGGCGATCCGCTCCTGCGCCGCCAGAATGTCGTCAAACGTGACTGTCATGGGCTTCCCTATACCCGGTCTTGCGCCGGGTTGCCGCGAGGTTTTGGACCACCGTCCGGGGCCCCGCAACCTTGACCTTGCCGTGGCGTTCAGCGTCTGATCAGGACGTTCGACCCGCGCCGATGACGGAGAGAGCCCATGGCCGCCCAGATGACCCCTCGTAAGCCCTTCGTTCCGCTGATCGCGGCCCTGGTTCTCGGCGGCGCGCTCGCGGCCTGTGAGACCGTTCCGATGGACCGCGGCTTCGGACCCGGGCCCGGGCCCGGGCCTGCGCCGGGCGTCTTCCGCGCCGACGACTTCGCCTGGTCGACCCGTTCCGGCAGCGCCTCGATCGACGGCCGCATCGACTATCGCCGCAACGGACGGACCTTTGACTGCACCGGCTCGGTCGGCCTGACGCCGGACACCCCCTATACCCGCGCCCGTATCCGCACCCTTTACGGCGCCACCGACCGGGCGGCGGTGCCCGAAGCCATCGTCCGCGCCCGCACCGTCGCCGACCCCAGCGCCGACTATCGCTCCTATGTCCGCTCGACGACCTGCGAGAACGGTCGCTTCAGCTTCGCCGGCCTGCCGGACGGGGGCTGGTTCATCATCGCCCCGGTCAGCGGAGGCGGAGATGACCGCGTCGTGCTGATGCGCCATGTCGACACCCGCGGCGGTCGGGTTTCCGTCACCCTGTAGCGTCCCAGTTCGTCTTTTCAGGCCGCGTACCGGGCCGCTCTGGAGGATTAACCATGCGTCGCCCGTTCCTGACCCGGTCCGCCCTGATCCTCGCCGCCGGCATCGGGCTGGTCGCCGCGCCCGCGGCGGCCCAGTCCTGGGGCCACAGCGGCGGCTACGCCTATCAGAGAGGGGGCGGCGAGCGCGCGCCGTCGGCCTTCGACTGGCGCAGTCAGCTCGACCGCCCCGGCGACTATCGTTGCGACGCCTTCTGGGACGCCAACCGCACCGACTGCAACGCCCGCTGGCGGGACCAGCGCCACCGCGTCAGCCAGCAGGCGCGGCGCGATTATCGCGCCCTCGCCGGCTATGGCGGGAACCATGGCCGCCACGGCTACGCCTATGATCACGGCCATGACAGTCGCTATCCGACCCGCAGGCGCGGCTATGGCTATGGCTATGGCTACGACCACGGCCAGGGGGGCGCCGGGACCGCGTATCACGGGGCCTACGGACGGCCGGACCTGGTCTATCCGGGCGGCGGCCGCGGCGGATATGGCCCGGTCTATGGCGGCGGCCGCGATCCGGGCCGCGTCGACTGGTGCCGTGCGACCTATCGCTCCTATGACGCGCGCAGCGGCTACTACCGGGCCTACAGCGGCCGCCTGATCTTCTGCGGTTGAGCGGGCCCGCTAACCCCGTTCATCCGATCACGGAACGGTGGGCGAGCGGCGTTCGCCATCGTTTCGCCTTGTCCGCACCGCTTCGGTCCTCCTGACCCGCAAGGGGCGGTGGATCAGGGAGCGCGTACATGTCCCAGCACAATATTTCCGGCTCGGAAGTCTTCGGCCCGAAGCCCGGCGTCATGGTGAGGTCGGTCAAGACCAGCGGCCTGCGCCGCCAGCGCGCGGCCCGCACATGGGCCGCCTTCATCGCCGGCGCGGTGGTGGCCGTGGCGGCCGGCGCCGTGGCCATGGCCGCCATCTTCGGCCCGACGCTCTTCGGTTAGTGGCTGGCGCTCGCGACGCGGCCGCCCGCTTGTTGAGCCCGAGCCGCGCGTAGACTGCCCAACGCCTGGCCTGCGCGCCTTTGCGCTCAAGCAGCGAGCCGCCTTGCGGCGAGCGGTAGCGCCCTTCGACTATGCCAGCCAGACCATCCGCCGGGTCCGGGCCTCGCCCGCCCGCGCCTTGCTGAAGCCGCGCCGCACCTCGCCCGTATAGAGGAAGCCCGCCTTCTCCAGCACGCGGCCCGAGGCCGGGTTGTCGGTGAAATGCCCGGCCACCAGGGCGCGCCGCTTCCAGCGCTTCGACGCCCACACCAGCGCGCCCTGCAGCGCCTCGGTGGCGTAACCCCGGCCCCAGAACGGCCGCCCGATCCAGTAACCGACCTCGGGGGCGGGATCGCTGTCCTCGAACAGGCCGATGACGCCGACGGGGCCGTGGTCCTCGTGCTCGATCAGGAAGGTCGCCGCCCGGGCCGGATCCTGTCCCGCCACCGCCAGCACGAAGGCCTCTGCGTCGTCGGTCGAATAGGGATGCGGCATGCGCAGGGTCATCCGCGCGACGTCCGGATCATTGGCGAGCGCAGCCAGACGGCTGACGTCCTGCGGGCCCGGCGCGCGCAGGGCCAGGCGCCGCGTCTCGACGACAGGGGAGGGTTCTATCACGCACATGAGGCGGCCTCGGTCTTCGCGCCGCCTCCTTGGAGGGCTCGGACGGCTTCGAGGCGGGGAAACGAAAACGGGGAGCCTGGTGATCCAGACTCCCCGCGGAAATAATCCCTTGGTCCGGATCGCGGCTCTTGAGCCTTGCGCGATCCGGGAGGTGTTCCGTTCGCGCTACTCGGCGGCCATGGCCTGTTCGGTGGCCGGAAGGATCGACACGTAACAACGGCCGCCACGCTTGGTGGTGAATTTGACCGAGCCGTGCACGGTGGCGAACAGGGTGTGGTCGCGGCCAAGGCCGACGTTCTCACCCGGGTGGAAGGTGGTGCCGCGCTGACGCACGAGGATGTTGCCGGCCAGCACGCGTTCGCCGCCGAACTTCTTCACGCCGAGGCGTTTCGACTCGGAGTCGCGACCGTTACGCGACGAACCACCGGATTTCTTGTGAGCCATAGGTCTGCTCCCGTTCTCGTCTGATTATTACGCTTCGTCGCCGGCCTTGTCCGCCTTCTTGGCGGGGGCCTTCTTGGCGGGAGCAGCTTTGGTTTCGGTCTTTTCGGCCTTGGCGGCGGCGGCTTTCGGAGCTGCGGCCTTCTTGGCGGCGGGCTTCTCGGCGGCTTCAGCCTTCGGGGCGTCGTCGATCACTTTCGGCGACCTGGCCGGCTTGGCCTTGACCTCGGTCTCCTCGACGCGCGGGGCGAGGCCGCGGGCGCGAAGGTTCATTTCGGCCTTGGTCATCAGCGAGGCCTCGCCGTCCCACTTGGCCTTCTCGCCGGCGCCGTCGATGCCGGTGATGCGCAGGACCGATTCCATCTGGCGATGGCCGTTGGTGCGGCGATAGCCCTGACGGCGGGTCTTCTTGAAGATCTTGATCTTCTCGCCCTTGCGGGTTTCGACCAGGGTCGCGGCGACGGTCGCGCCGGCGATCATCGGGGCGCCGAGGGTGATGCCCTTGTCGCCGCCCAGCATCAGCACGTCGCCGAACGACACATTGGAGCCGGCCTCGCCGTCGAGCTTCTCGACCACGATGACGTCGCCCGGTTGAACCCGGTACTGCTTGCCGCCGGTCTTGATCACCGCGTACATGTTGAAGCCTCAGCGAAACGCAAAAAGAATAAGCCCGACGGGGGTCCCCCTCGGGCGAAGAGCGGCGACATATACGGAAGGGGGTCCCCGAGTCAACGCGGACGGGCCGGAAAAGGGGCCTGAACCCGGTCAAAATCGGGAAGGCGGCGTCCCGCCCACGCCATCAGCCACACGGTAGCCGATTCGAATCGCAAAATTGCGCGACGGGGTTGCGCAAGAATGTTAACCATAAAGCTCAAGCGGTCACTTCCCCGCCACGCCTGTGACGAGGGTCTCAGCCGCAACAGGGGGGAAGACCATGGCGGCCACGACCGGAAACGCGCGGGTTCTGCCCGCCGACCAGCAATATCCTGAAGTCCGCGCTCCGTTTGACGACCCGTTCGCGGAGCCGGCATCCGCTCCGGCCCTCGTCGGCGCCGGCGGCGGGGCGGGCGAGGTCCCTCAGATCCTGCCGGGTTTCGCCGCATCGGCGAAAGGCGCGCCCGATGCGTTCCTCGTTTCCCAGCCGCAGGCCGCCGCGCCCGGCGACGAGGGCCCGCAGGCCGTCCCCACGGTCCTGGCGCGCGGTCGCGTGGCCATCGTCTCCTACGAAACCGACCAGACGGCCGGCGCCGCCAGCCCTGACGCCCTGCGCTTCGTCGTGCTCGAGGCCATAGGCTCGGGCACGCAGATATTCTTCAGCGACCGGGCCTGGAACGGGACGTCGTTCGCCGCCGCCGGCGGCGGCGAGGGGACCTATACCTACACGGCCGGCGCCGACATTCCGGCAGGGACGGTCATCACCATCACCGGCGCCCAGCTGGCGGCGGCGGGCGTCACCCTGTCGAACGGCGGCGAGACGATCTACGTCTATCAGGGCGCCAACGCCGACACGCCGACGACCTTCCTGTTCGCCGCCGACATCGCGGACGGCAACTCGACGTTCAACGGCAACCTGACCGGCACCGGCCTGACCGTCGGGGTGAACGCCGTCGCGGTCAGCCACGACAACGCCCGCTTCGTCGGCCAGAGCACCGGGATCGCGACGACCCAGCTCGACCGGATCAGCGACAACAACCAGTGGCAGGGCAGTGATCAGGACGATATCGGGGGCACCACCGGCTACTCGGAAGTCTCTGACACGACGATCAGCGGACCGCTGACCAACCCCCACATGCAGGTCTTCTCGGTCATGGCCGGCGGCGGCCAGTCCGACGCCATCCTGCGCATGGACGGCGCCGACGGCTCAAGCGTCGGATCCAACCTGGCGCGGCTGTTCCGCGACAACCCGAACTTCAACCATCTCAGCGATCTGGCGTTCGACGTGGAGGCGGGCTTCTTCTTCTTCGTCGATTCCGACGGCAACAACGTCAACCGCATCCTGCGCGGCGATATCGCGGACCTCGCCAGCGGTAATGCCCCGACGCTGACGCAGGTCTTCGCCACCGACGGGTTCGGGGAAATCATCCCGAGCATGGAGATCAACGCGGCCACCAACAAAATCTACTGGATGGACGGCGACATCTTCGGCGACTTCGACGGCGGCTTCCAGTTGTGGGAGGCGGACTACGACGGCTCCGGCGCGCGGCTGGTGACCACGCTCGACACCGAGAACCCGGACCCGAATTTCGGCTTCCCCGGCGGGGTCGGCGACTTCGTCGTCTACAGCGCCGGCAACGTGGCCTACGTCGTCCATTCGACCGCCTCCATCGACGGCTTCGGCAACGCCAACGTGCTGCAGAACCACATCCTCCAGGTCAATCTGACGACCGGGGCGACCACCGCCCTCGGCGTCGGCGCGGGCGACGGCAGTGACGGCTACAGCCCGGGCCGGTTGTCCGAGCTCGAAGGCCAGATCATCGGCATCGACGTCGATCAGCGCAACGGCGACATCTACTTCATCACCCAGCCGATCTCGGCCGACGATAGCGGGGGGATCTTCCGCTACATCCCCGGCACGGACACGCTCATCGAGCTGTGGAACCAGCCCACCAACAACGCCCACAACACGCTGCAGACCTTCCCGACCTCGAACATGACCCACATCGAGTTCGATGAGGTTTCGGGTCGCTATTTCGTCTCGGCCACTTCGGACGTCGATACCGAGAACGACGGCACGCCGGGGACCAATGAGTCGGACGCCTCCATCTTCGTCGGCGACCCGGCGGGCGGCGCGCCCACCCTGTTCATGCGCGCCTATGAGCCCACCGCCAACGGCGCCCCCCAGGGCATGGAGATCAACTACGCCCCGACGGTCCAGGTCACTGACGCCGGTTCCACCTTCACCGAAGGGAGCCCCTCCGTCGCCGTGATCAGCGCCTCGACCGTCGCCGATCCCGATCAGGCCGTCATCAAGGGCGCCGTGGTGGCGATCACCGGCGGCTTCATCGCCGGTGTCGACACGCTGAGCTTCACGGTGGCCGGCGGCATTTCGGCGTCGTGGAACTCGACGACCGGCGTTCTGACCTTCAGCGGCGACGGGACATTCGCGGAGTATCAGACCGCTCTCAACTCCGTGCGCTTTACAGCAGGCGGCGACAATCCGACGGCCTACGGCGCGAACACGCAGAGAAGCTTCAGCATCTCGGTCACGGACGGGCTGGTCTGGAGCGCTCTGGGGACCGCCACCGTCAATATCACCGGCGTCAACGACGCTCCGGTCAACGTCGTCCCCGGCGCGGCCGTCAACGCGGTCGAGGACGGCCCCGCCGTGGCGGTCACCGGCCTCTCGGTCAGCGACGTCGACGCCGATCCCGCGACCCAGACCATCACCGTCACTCTCTCGGTGGATGAGGGGACGCTGACGATCAGCACGGCTGTGGTCAATGGTCTCGGGGCCGGCGGTGTTTCGGGCAACGGCACCGACACCCTGGTCCTGACCGGAACCCAGAACCAGATCAACGCCACCCTGGCCAATGCGACCGCCCTCCAGTTCCAGGGCGCTGCGGACTTCAACGGCGACGTCACCTTGACCATGACCAGCAACGACGGCGGCGCGAACGGCAATGATCCTGGCATGACGGGAACCGGAACGACGGAGGCGGACACCGACACGGTCACGATCACCGTGGCCTCGGTGAACGACGAGCCGGCCGGCGCGGACCGCGACGTCACGATGCTCGAGGACGGCATCCATGTCTTCGCGGCGACCGATTTCGGCTTCAGCGACACGATCGACGGCGACGCGCTCGCGGCCGTCGTCTTCACCACCCTGCCGGCGAACGGGGTCCTGGTGGTGGTCGACGAGGACGGCGACATCGTCCAGACCCTCAGCGCCGGGGATTCGGTGACGGTCGCGCAGTTGAACGACGGCCTGGTCCAGTACCGTCCGGATCTCAATGAAAGCGGAGCGCCCTACGACACCTTCACCTTCCAGGTGGTGGACGACGGCGGTACGGCCAATGGCGGCGTAGATCGCGACCAGTCGCCAAACACGTTCACGTTCGACGTGACGGCGGTGAACGACGCTCCGACCGTCTCGATCACCCCGACAGACGGCTCCTTCACGGAAAACGGAGCGGACGTGGGCCTGTTCTCGGGCGCCTCGGTGGCCAATCCCGAGAACGGCGAGGAACTGACCCTGACCTTCCAGGTCAGCGGCGTCGCTGACGGCTCCAGTGAGCAACTGATGCTTTCGGGCGTTCCGATCGAGCTGGTCGCGGGCAGCCCTTTCATCCAGCCCGCTCCCGGCGGCGCGGTGATGGGCCAGGTCACGGCGACCGCCACTCCAGGCGTGTTCAACGTCGTTCTTGTGGGCATCAGTTCGAACAGCCACGCCCAGCAGATCCTGAACGCCATCACCTATCGGAACGACAGCGAGGCCCCGACCGAGGGTGATCGCCTGATCACCCTGGTCTCCATCAGCGACAACGGCGGCGGCTCGAACTCGACAACGGTCAACCAGACCACGACGGTCACCGTGGTGGCGGTCGATGATGCGCCTGTGGCGAATGATGACGCGATCTCCGCCCCGGAAGGCTCTCCGGTGTCCGGTTCGGTGTTCGACAATGACAGCGACGACGACGGACCGGCCCTCGCCGTCGAGGAGGTCAACGGCCAGGCGGCTGACGTCGGTGTCGAGATCACACTCGCGTCCGGCGCCCTGCTGACGCTCAATGCCGACGGGACCTACACCTACGATCCCAACGGCATGTTCGATCACGTCCCCGCGCCTGGATCGGGCGGAACCCCGGTCACCGACAGCTTCACCTACACCCTTGTCGGGGGCGGCGTGGCGACCGTGACCATCACCATCATCGGCGCAGACGGGAACGACACGATTGTCGGAGACGCCGGGGACAACGTCCTCAACGGCGGCGACGGCGATGATCGGGTCATCGGCGGGCCGGGGAACGACACCCTGAACGGCGGCGCCGGCATCGACACGGTCGACTACAGCGGAGCGGCGTCGGGCGTCATCGCGCGCCTCAATACCGGGCTGACGTCCAACGACGGTGACGGCGGTTCGGACACCCTGACCGGCTTCGAGAACATCGACGGGTCGGCGTTCAACGACATCCTAGTCGGCGGCGCGGGCGCCAACGTCCTGAGGGGCGGCGCAGGCCAGGACTATCTGATCGGCCTGGGCGGAAACGACATCCTGTACGGCGGGAGCGGCGCCACGAACCAGCTGCAGGGCGGGACCGGCGACGACGACTACTACGTCGAAGCCAATGACACGCTCGTGGAGTTCATGGGCGAGGGCTATGACCGGGTCTTCACGACCCAGGCGCGGCAGGTGCTGGCGGCGAATTTCGAGGAGATGGCCTACGTCGGCGTAGGCGCCTTCATCGGCATCGGCAACAATACGGACAACCTCATCACCGGGGGCGCCGGCGCCGACATCCTGTCCGGGCGCGGCGGCGACGACATACTCGACGGCGGCGACGGGACCGATACGGCGGACTACAGCGCCGCCGCGGGGGGCGTCAGAGCCTTCCTGGACGGCACGGACACCGACGACGGCGACGGCGGCGTCGACACCCTGGTCAGTATCGAGAACCTGCGGGGCTCCGGCTTCGACGACACCCTCTACGGCTCCGCCGACGCCAATGTGCTGGACGGCGGAGCGGGCGATGACATCCTGGTCGGCCGCGGCGGCAATGACACCCTCCGCGGCGGCGACGGCTACGACATCGCGGATTACAGCGACGCGACCTCGGGCGTCTTCGTCAAGCTCAACATCGGCCGGGCCGCCGACGGCGAGGGCGGGACCGACACCCTGGTCTCGATCGAGGACGTCAACGGAAGTCTGTACAACGACATCCTCGTCGGCGACGCGGGCGACAATTTCCTCTACGGCCTCGACGGCAGCGACTACCTCGTCGGCCTCGACGGCGACGACTTCCTCTCGGGCGGCGCCGGCGCGCCCAACCAGTTGCAGGGCGGTCTCGGCGACGACCGCTATTACGTAGAGGCCAATGACACCCTGATCGAGTTCGAGAACGAGGGCTTCGACAGCGTCGTCACCACCCTGAACCGCTACACGCTTCGCGCCCACTTCGAGGAACTGGCCTTTGACGGGGTCGGCGATTTCGTCGGCACAGGCAACGACCTCGACAACGTCATCTACGGCGGCGACGGGGACGACATCCTGACCGGCGGTCGCGGCGACGACGTCCTGGTCGGCTCCAGCGGCTGCGGATGCGGCGGCGGAGGTTTCGACACCGTGGTCCTGGCCGGCGTGCTGGCGGACTATCTCATCGAGGATCTGGGCGACGGCATGTGGGCGGTTACAGACTCAGTGGCGGACCGCGACGGCTTCGACTTCCTGGTCGACATCGACCAGCTGCGATTCTCGGACGGTTCGATGTTCGCCCTGGTCAGCCCGGCGGATGCGCCGGTCGCGGCCAAGGTGACGGATGAGGCCGAGGTCCTGCCCGGCCTGGCTGAAGACGACTTCATCCTCGCCAAGGACGACGACATGCCGCTGATTCTGCCCGGCGATTTCGCCGGCGTCGCCGGCCCGCGGACGGTGGAGGTCGCCGACGCTCTCCTCATCGGCTCCCTGCTCTTCAGGCCCGCCACCGCCTCGGATGGTGGGGTCACGGCGATCCCCGACGACCTCGGCGGGCAGGGGGACTGGCTGTTCTGACCTGACGTCCCGGCGATCGGATTCCCGCTCGACCGTTATAAAGTAACTGTCTACAGGGGCCGGGATGACGCCGCCCGTTCCCGACCAGACGCTGCTGCTGTCCCTGCTGGGAGGCGGGTTCGCCACCGCCTTCCTGCACGCGGCCCTGCCGACGCACTGGCTGCCGTTCGCCCTGGTCAGCCGCGCCCAGCGCTGGACGACGGACCGGGTGCTGGCCGTCGTCGTGGTCGCCGGCCTGGCCCACGTGGCCGTCACGGCGGCGGTCGGAAGTCTGATTGTGGTGGCCGGACTGGCTCTCGACCAGTGGATCGCGGGTCTGCTGCCGTATCTGTCGGCCCTGCTTCTGTTCGTGTTCGGCGGATTCTACCTGGTGCGCTCGGCCGTCCGCAGGCCGCGACTGGCCGAAGGCCCGCCGCTGGAGACCCCCGCACCGGCCGTGTCCCACGCCGCCGCCTTCTGGGCGCTCGTGGCGACCATGGCGATTTCGCCCGGCGAGGTGCTCCTGCCCTTCTATCTGAACCAGGCGGACGGCGGCGTCGCCGTGCTGGCGGCCCTGACCGTTGTGTTCGCGCTCGGCACGGTCCTCGGCATGGCCCTGTTCACCCTGCTGGCCCGCGCGGGCTGGTCGGTGCTCCGCCTCGAGCGGTGGGCCCGCTACGAAGGCGCGGTGCTGGGCCTCGCCCTGATCGCGATCGGCCTTCTCGTCGTCCTGTATCACCCGTAAAGCTCTGCGGATGGCGCACGATCACAGTCACGCCCACGACGATCATGACCATGGCTCGCACGGCCATGGGCACGCGCACGGACATCATCATGGCCCGGTGGACACCGGCGACTGGCGCTATGCCGTCGGCCTGATCGTCAACCTCGCCTTCGTCGGGGTCGAGTTCGGGGCCGGGGTCTTCAGCGGCTCGACCGCCCTGATGGCGGACGCGGGCCACAATCTGTCGGACGTTCTGGGTCTGGCCATGGCCGGCGGCGCCGCCTGGCTGGCCCGCCGGGCCGCCGGACCGGGCAAGACCTACGGCTACGGCAAGGCGACCGTGCTCGCCGCCCTCGCCAACGCCCTGCTGCTGATCTTCGCCTGCGGAGCCATCGCCTTCGAGGCGGTGCGCCGCCTGGCCGAGCCCGCGCCCGTGATGAGCGGCCTGATCATGATCGTCGCCGGCATCGGCTTCGTCATCAACCTCGGCACGGCCCTGCTGTTCATGCGCGATCAGCACAGCGACCTGAACGCCCGCGGGGCCTATCTGCACATGATGGCCGACGCCGCTGTGTCCATCGGCGTGGTCATCGCCGGCGCCGTGATCATGGTCTCCGGCTGGTCCATCATCGACCCCCTGGTCAGCATCGTGATCGTCGCGGTGATCCTCTGGGGCACCTGGGGGCTGCTGAAGGACTCGGTCAACCTGGCCCTCGACGCGGCCCCGCGCGGCGTCGATGTCGAGGCCATCCGCGCCGCCTTCCTGGCCCTGCCGGGGGTCGCCGCCGTCCATGACCTGCACGTCTGGGGCCTGTCGACCACCGAGACGGCCCTGACCGCCCACCTGGTCCACGACCGGCCGGATTCGGCGGCCCTGCTGGCCGAAGCGCAGACCATGGCCCGCGCCCGCTTCGCCATCCGACACACCACCCTGCAGCTGGAAACCGGCCCCCTGCCGGATTGTCCGGACTGCTGACCTTCACAAGCGGCGCTCCAGGCGCCATCTGGCGCCCATGACCGACACCGCATCCGGCAAGATCCCCGTCACCGTCCTCACCGGCTACCTCGGCGCCGGCAAGACCACCCTGCTCAACCGCATCCTCACCGAGGACCACGGCAAGCGCTACGCCGTCATCGTCAACGAGTTCGGCGAGATCGGCATCGACAACGACCTCGTCGTCGGCGCTGACGAGGACGTGTTCGAGATGAACAACGGCTGCGTCTGCTGCACCGTGCGCGGCGACCTGATCCGCGTCGTCGCCGGCCTGATGAAGCGCCAGCGCCCCGGCAAGCCGGCCTTCGACGCCATCATCGTCGAGACCACCGGCCTGGCCGACCCCGGCCCGGTGGCCCAGACCTTCTTCGTCGACGAGGACGTCAAGGCGAAGACGCAGCTGGACAGCGTCACCGCTCTGGTCGACGCCAAACACGTCATGGCCCGGCTGGACGATTCGAAGGAGGCGCGCGAGCAGGTCGCCTTCGCCGACCGCATCATCCTCAACAAGGTCGATCTGGTCTCGGAAGAGGAACTGGTCGAGGTCGAGGCCCGCCTGCGCCGGCTCAACCCGCTGGCCCCCATCACCCGCGCCGAGCGCGCCAACGTCCCGCTGGACCAGGTGCTGGGCCTCGGCGGCTTCGATCTGGAGCGCATCCTCGACATCAATCCCGAGTTCGCCAACCCGGCTCACGGCGAGGAAGGCCACGTCCACGACGAACACTGCGGCCACGACCACGATCATCACGGCCACGGCCACGGCCACGGCCACGACCACGCCCATGAGCACGACCACGCCCACGGCGCGCGCGGCCACGCGCACGAGGACGACATCAAGGGCATCTCGCTGTCGCTGGACCGGCCGATGGACGGGACCAGATTCACCGCCTGGCTCGACCGGCTGCTGGGCGAGCAGGGCCAGAACATCCTGCGCGCCAAGGGCATCATCGACGTCCAGGGCGAGGATCGCCGGCTGGTCTTCCAGGCCGTGCACATGATCCTCGAGGGCGAGCTGCAGAAGCCGTGGGGCTCGGTCGAGCGCCGCTGGTCCCGCGCCGTCTTCATCGGCCGCGACCTCGACGAGGCCGAACTGCGCAAGGGCTTCGAGGCCTGCGCCGCATGACCGGCCCGGTCGATCCGGGCCGCGAGGCCGTGCTCCGCTACGGACGGGCGGATTTCGACATCCTGCAGGATGGAGACCATGTGCGCTGCGCCGTCTCGAACAAGCCGATCCCGCTGGATCGTCTGACCTACTGGAGCGCCGAACTGCAGGAGGCCTACGCCAACGCCGGACTGATGACCCGCCGCTGGGTCGAGACCCACGGCCGCGCCTGACGCGGGCGCGGCGTTGACGCAGGCCCCGCGGCCACTAAACGGACCCCATGAAAACCAACGCCTTCGACGCCCAGGTCACCGCCGCCCTGTTCGACGCCACCGGCGCGATCTTCGCCCTCGGAGACGGCTCGGTGCGCTTCGAGGGGGGCGAGTTCAGCGCCGCCCATGACGGGGCCATCCTGTGCGCCGCGCCTCACCCGTCCGGAGACGGCGTGCTCACCGGCGGCGACGACGGCCGGGTGATCTGGCACCGGCGCGGCGAGGCGGGCGTGCTGGCCACCGCCAAGGGGCAGTGGATCGACGCCATCGACGCCTCGGCCGAGAGCGGCCTGATCGCCTTTTCGGCCGGCAAGACCCTGTCGGTGATCGACGCCCGGGACGCCGGCTTCCGCCGCGACTTCATCCACGAACGCACCGTTTCCGGCGTCGCCTTCGAGCCGAAGGGGCGACGTATCGCGACCTCCACCTACGGCGGCGCCGCCCTCTGGTTCGGCCGTATCGCACAGCAGAAGCCGACCCTGCTCAAATGGGCCGGCTCGCACACCGGCGTGACCTGGTCGCCGGACGGCGCCTTCGTGGTCACCGCCATGCAGGACAACCAGCTGCACGGCTGGCGCGTCAAGGACCAGAAGAACCTGCGCATGGGCGGCTATCCGTCCAAGGTGCGGTCCATGAGCTTCCTCGCCAACGGCCAGCTGCTCGCCACCTCGGGGGCGCAGGGGGCGGTGCTCTGGCCGTTCATCGGCTCGAACGGGCCGATGGGCCGCGAGGCCACCGAGATCGGCTTTGACGAGGGCAGTCTTGTCGCCCTGGTGGCGTCGCAGCCGAAACACCCCGTGGTCGCCGCGGGCCTCAACGATGGCCGCGTCTGGCTGGCGCATCCGGCGGGGCAGGGGCTGAACTTCCTCAAGGCCGAAAAGGGCGCGCCGATCACCGCCCTGGCCATGAGCGCGGATGCGGGCCGCATCGCCTGGGCCGACGAGGACGGGAACGCGGGCGTGGCTGAAGCAGGGTAGCGCCGTTCGGCGACAAGCGTCACAGTAGCGCAGGGGGGAAGACGATGAACGCAACGCTTGCCAATCTGTCCCGGCGGTCTCTTGTCCGGTGGACCCTTGCGGGGTCGATCTCGGCCCTGGCGGGTCCGGCCTTCGCCGGCGCCGATCCCCACGCCGGCCGGGGCGGCCTGACCCCGGACCAGGCGTTGGAGCGACTGCGCCAGGGAAACCAGGCCTTTGCCTCGGATCATCCCCTCCCTGCGAGCCAGGGAAGCGAGCGTCGCCACCAGCTCGCCGCCGGGCAGACTCCCATGGCGGTGCTGGTTTCCTGTTCGGACAGCCGCGTCCCGCCCGAGATCGTGTTCGGCCGTGGACTGGGTGAGCTTTTCACCATCCGCGTGGCCGGCAACACCATCGACACCACAGCGCTCGGCTCGATCGAATACGCCGTCGAACACCTGGGCGTGCCGCTCGTCGTGGTCATGGGCCACGAGCGCTGCGGCGCTGTCTCGGCAGCCGCAGAGGTGGTGGAGCGGAACGCCCACTTCCCCGGCGCGGTCGGAGCGATGCTGCAGCCGATCATCCCTGCGGTTCTCGCCGCAAGGGCCGCCCATCCCGAGGGCGACGTCGTGGATCAGTCTGTGCGCGAGAACGTACGGCAGGTGGTCCAGCATCTGCGTGAGACCGCCTCCCCCGCCTTGCTGGAGCGACAGGCCAGCGGCGCGTTGCGCGTCGTCGGCGCCCGCTACGACCTGGACGACGGGGTCGTCGATTTCTTTGACATCGGCGAGGCCTGACTCTTGCCTGCTGCGAAGGTCCCCGGTCGCCGGAAACGCCGGCCTGTGCTGGCCCTGCTCCTGCTGCTGATCCTGCTGGGATTCAGCAGCGTGGTCATCCAGCGCTTCCTGCCGCCGCCGGTCACCTTCCTGATGGTCAGCCGCTCGCTTGAGGGGGAGGGCCTGTCCCACCGCTGGCGCTCGCTGAACGACATCTCGCCGCGTCTCGTCGAGGCGGTGATCGCTTCGGAGGATTCGACCTTCTGCGCCCACCGCGGCTTCGACATGAAGGCCATCGAGAAGGCGCTGAAGGCCAATGAGAGGGGGGGGCGCATCCGGGGCGGGTCCACCATCAGTCAGCAGACCGCAAAGAACGTCTTCCTGTGGCCGGGCCGCGACTGGGTCCGCAAGGGTCTGGAGGCCGGCTACACCGTCCTGATCGAGACGCTGTGGGGCAAGCGCCGGATCATGGAGGTCTATCTCAACGTCGCCGAATGGGCTCCCGGCGTCTATGGCGCCGAGGCGGCGTCCCGGCACTGGTTCGGCAAGTCGGCCGCCGACCTCACCCCCCGCGAGGCGGCCCGGCTGGCGGCCATCCTGCCGTCGCCGCGGCGCTACAACGCGGCTTCTCCGGGTCCCTATGTCCGCCGCAGGGCTTCGCGCGTGCTGGCGGCCATGGGCACGGTGCGCAACGAGGGGCTTGCCGCCTGCGTGCTCGGTTAACCGCCACGCTTGACGGCACGGCTCCGCTGGCTTCCCCTGCGCGCCGACAGGGCGGAGCAACCGCCTGACGCCGAAACGCCCCCGGGAGACCACCATGAAACGCACCCTGATGACGGCGGCCGCCGCCTGCGCCCTGACCCTCGGCCTCGCCGGTTGCGCCGGCATGGCGAATGGCTGGTCCGGCGCCGATGAGGTCACGGCCCAGGCGACCGAGGAAGCGTTCGCCAACGCTCCCGCCACCGCCGAAGCCGCCATCGCCTTCGTCGCCGACGCCGAGACCCGGCTCGCCGCCCTGAGTGAAGAGGCCGCCCGCATCCAGTGGACCCGGGCCACCAACATCACCCACGACACCATGTGGCTGGAGAGCCGGATCAACGCCGAATACACCGAGCTGCAGGTCGAGCTGGCCAATGGCGCGGCCCGCTTCAACGATGTTCAGGTCCCCGCCGACGTCCGCCGCAAGCTGAACCTGCTGCGTCTCGGCATCGTCCTGCCGGCCCCGAACCGGCCGGGCGCGGCCTCCGAACTGGCCGAGATCACCACCCGCCTCGACTCGACCTATTCGGTCGGCAAGTTCGAGTTCAAGGGCCGCCAGATCACCCTCGACGAGGCCACCATCCTGATGGCGGAGTCGCGCGACCCGGCCGAGCTGGAAGCGCTGTACGAAGGCTGGCGCACCATCTCCCCGGTGATGGCCGCGGACTACGCCCGCATGGTCGAGATCGCCAATGAGGGCAGCCGTGAGCTCGGCTTCGCCGACACCGGCGCCATGTGGCGCGCCGGCTATGACATGGAGCCGGACGCCTTCGCCGCCGAGACCGACCGCCTGTGGGCCCAGGTGAAGCCCTTCTACGAAAACCTGCACTGCTATGTGCGCAGCCGCCTCAATGCGAAATACGGCGACGAGGTTCAGCCGGAGACCGGCCCGATCCGCGCCGACCTGCTGGGCAATATGTGGTCGCAGCAGTGGGGCAACATCTATGACGTCGTGGCGCCCACGACCGGCGGCGAGTCCAGCTACGACCTGACCCAGCTGCTGGTCAGCAAAGGCTATGACGCCGAGAAGATGGTCCGCACCGGCGAGAATTTCTACGTCTCGATGGGTCTGGATCCCCTGCCGCAGACCTTCTGGGAGCGGTCGATGATCACCCGGCCCGAGGGCCGCGAGGTGGTCTGCCACGCCTCGGCCTGGGACCTCGACAACTTCGAGGACATCCGCATCAAGATGTGCACCCAGGTCAACGGCGACGACTTCTACACCGTCCACCACGAGCTGGGGCACAACTACTACCAGCGCGCCTACAAGGATCAGCCCTTCCTGTTCAAGAACGGGGCGAACGACGGCTTCCATGAGGCGATCGGCGACTTCGTCGGCCTGTCGGCCCTGACCCCGACCTATCTGAACCAGATCGGCCTGCTGGATACGGTGCCCGGCGAGGAAGAGGACATCCCCTTCCTGCTCAAAATGGCGCTCGACAAGATCGCCTTCCTGCCGTTCGGCCTGATGGTCGACCGCTGGCGCTGGGGCGTCTTCAACGGCGCGACCACCCCCGCCGGATACAACGACGCCTGGACCGCAAACATGCTGCGCTATCAGGGCCTGGTCCCGCCGGGACCGCGTCCGGAGAACGCCTTCGATCCGGGCGCCAAATATCATATCCCGGGCAACACGCCGTACACGCGCTACTTCCTGGCCCACATCTACCAGTTCCAGTTCCACCAGGCCGCCTGCGAACAGGCCGGCTGGACCGGCCCGCTGCACCGCTGCTCGATCTACGACAATGAGGCCGTGGGCGAGCGCTTCAACGCCATGATGGAGATGGGCCAGTCGCGCCCCTGGCCCGAGGCGATGCAGGCCTTCACCGGCCAGCGCGAGAACGACGCCTCGGCCATCGCGGCCTATTTCGCACCGCTGGACGCCTGGCTGACCGAACAGAACCGCGGCGAGGACTGCGGCTGGGAGGCCTGACCGGCCGGCCAGCCGGCGTTAACTTTCGCTGTTGGGCCTTCTCTTAACCGGGATGGGTCACAGTCGGCTCGATGACCGCAGGCGGAATGCGCCCGCGGCGAGGGCGGCTGAGAACGGCGATGGGGCTGAAGACCTGGATTGAAGGTGTGGTCGGGGGCGCCTGCGCCCTGGCGCGACGCTTCGGCGGGGATGTGCGCGGCAACGTCGCCATGCTGTTCGGCCTCAGCCTGCCGGTGCTCATTCTGATGATCTTCGGCGGCGTCGACATCCACCGGATGTCGACCGTGCGGATCAACCTGCAGGACGCCCTCGACGCCGCAGCCCTGGCGGCGGCGCGGTCGCCCTATACGGCGGAGGCCGATCTGCGGCGCGTCGGCCTCGCGGCCCTGAAGGCCAACCTGCAAGCCTATCCGAACGTCACGCTCGAGGAGGACCGGACCAGCTTCACGCTGAACGACGACGTCGTCATCGCCGACGCACGGGTGCAGGTCAAAACCCTGGTCGCCAACATCTTCCTGCCGCCCTACGGCCAGCTGATGGACGACTACCTGCCGGTCGGCAGCCATTCCGAGGTCGACCGCTCGTCGCGGAACATCGAGGTGGCGCTGGTGATGGATGTCACCGGCTCGATGGCCGGTCAGCGCATGACCGACCTCAGGGCGGCGGCCAAGGACCTGGTCGATATCATCGTCCAGCCCATTCAGACGCCCTACTATTCCAAGCTCGCCCTGGTGCCCTATTCGATGGGGGTGAACCTCGGGTCGAACGCAAACGCCGTGCGCGGAACTCCCATCGGTTCGACCGCGGTTTCCGGCGCGGTGATGAATCTGGTCGGTACGGCCAAAACCATCACGGGCGCGACCCAGGGCCGCCCGATCGTGATCACCTCCGCCAGCCATGGTTTCAGCAACGATGACGTCGTCTGGATCACCGGCGCCACCGGCATGACCCCGCTGAACAACAAGCCCTACGAGGTGCGGAACCGGACCACCAACACCTTCGAGCTCTACACCCTGAGCGGAAGCCGCGTGGATGGGCGGAACTACAATGCCTATACCGGCAATGCGCGGGTCCAGCGCTGCCAGAACAACGACTGTTCGATCACCATCACCTCGGCCAACCATGGCCTTGCCAACAACGACTACGTCTATTTCACCGACGTGTCGGGGATGCGCGACGCCAGCAACAACAGCGTCGTCAACGGCAAGACCTTCCTGGTCGGGAACAGGACGACGAACACCTTCACCATCGAGCCGCCTGACGGCCAGGGCGTGACCCCCTACACCTCCGGCGGCCGGGCCTGGTGCGCCCAGCAGGGCTGCACCTTCTTCGCCTTCGAGAACATGTACGGCGACCTCAGGACCCATCAGATCAGCACCTGCGTCACCGAACGCACGGGGGCCAACGCCTACACCGACGCCGCGCCTTCGACCGCACGCGTCGGCCGCAACTACCCCGGCGCGTCCAACCCCTGCCTGGGGGCGACCCTCCAGCCCCTGTCCAGCAACAAGGCGACCCTGAAGTCGGCGATCGACGGCTACAACGTCCAGGGATCGACCGCCGGTCAGATCGGCATCGGCTGGGGTTGGTATATGGTCTCGCCCAACTTCAACACCCTGTGGCCCTCCAACGGCGCCGCCGCCTACAACACCGCCGATACGCTCAAGGCCGTGATCATCATGACCGACGGGGAGTTCAACACGCCCTATTGCTCCGGCGTGATCTCGCGGGATGCGGGCTCCGGCTCGGGCGACAACAACGAGAAGATCGACTGCGGGGCGACCAATGGCGATCCGTTCGCCCAGGGGGTGGCCATGTGCGCGGCGATGAAGAACCGCGGCGTTCTGGTCTACACCGTCGGCTTCCAGATCACGGCCGGCGGAAACGCCGCCAATATGCTGCAGACCTGCGCCTCGACCCCGGCCAATTTCTACCTGCCGGCCAGCGGCGGCGACCTGTCGGAAGCCTTCGCCGCCATCGGTCGCGACATCACCCAGCTGCGCATCTCGAAATAGGCCGGCGCGGGCCTGTCCCGGATGTCGACCCTGTCGAGGATGTCCCGCACGCCCGTGTCCCGCATGTCTCGGCCGAAATGTAGCGGACTCAGATCAGCCGGATTTCCTTCAGCCGCTCGGTCAGGAAGTCCTCGGCCATGATCGCCTTGCCGGCGTAGCGATCGGGATTGTCCCGCGAAACCATCGTCGGCAGGGTCTCGATCACGAAGTCCGGGTTGAAGTGCAGGAAGAACGGCGTCGAATAGCGGGCGAAGCCGCGGCGCTCCGGGGCCGGATTGACCACCCGGTGCGTCGTTGACGGCAGCTCATGGTTGGTCAGGCGCTGCAGCATGTCGCCGATATTGACCACCAGGGCGTTCGGCGGCGGCGCAATGTCCAGCCATTCGCCGTCGGCGTCCTTCAGCTGCAGGCCGGCTTCCTCGGCGCCCAGCAGAAGGGTGATGACGTTGATGTCCTCATGGGCCCCGGCGCGCACGCCCGGCGCATCCGCGGGCACCGGCGGATAGTGCAGCATGCGCAGGATGCTGTTGCCCAGCTCCACCTTGTCCTCGAAGAAGTCGTCGCCCAGCTCCAGATAACGGGCGATGGCGCGCAGGATCTTCCGCCCCAGCTCGTCCATGGCCGTGAACATGCCGTACAGGTGCTCGCGGAAACCCTCGACCTCGGTCGGCCAGACATTGTCGCGCATGTATTTCCGGTAGGGATGCCCCTCCGGCAGCTCCCGCCCGACGTGCCAGAATTCCTTCAGATCGACAGCCGCCGCGCCCTTGGCGGCCTCGACCCCGAACGGCGTCAGCCCCCGGGCCCCGCCCGTGCCGGGCTGGTGATACCGGCGCTTCACGTCCTCGGGCAGGGCGAAGAAGGCCTTGGCGTCGTCCAGCGCGGCCTCGATCACCGCCTCGTCCAGGCCGTGATCCGCGATCACCGCGAAGCCATAGCGCTTGAACGATGTCCCCAGCCTGTCGGCGAAGGCCTGGAAGTCCATGTCGTACAGCGCCATCGAGACGGGCTCGATCGAGCGGCGGGCGGCGGTTGAGCTCAGGCTGTCGGCCATGACGGGACCTCAAATGGACGTTCGGGCGTTTCCATACGCCCTGCGAGCCGATCTTGGCAAAGCGAGGGCGCTCCGAAGGATGCGAACCCCCCGCCGTCGTTCAGCAGCCGTACATATCGGAACCTTGACAGTAAGGCCGCGTTCCGCCGTCAACAGGAACTGGAAGGACCATTCCCCCATGCAAGCCAAACTTCTCCTCACCGGCATCAGCGTCGCCGCCCTGCTCGGCGCCTGCACCACCACCGACCCCTACAGCTCGCAGCCGCGCCGCAACAACACCGGCACGGGCGTCATCGCCGGCGCCCTCGGCGGCGCCGTGCTGGGCTATCTGACCAACACCAACAACTCCGAGGAGGGCCGCAAGAACGCCCTGATCGGGGCCGGCATCGGCGCTCTCGGCGGCGCGGCGGTCGGCGCCTACATGGACCGCCAGCAGCGCGAACTGGAAGCCGAGCTGTCGGGCTCCGGCGTCGGCGTGGCGCGCCAGGGCGACAACCTGGTCCTGCGCATGCCCTCGGACGTGACCTTCGCCTCCAACCAGTCGTCGATCAATCCGGGCTTCTACGCCACCCTCGACGACGTCGCCGCCGTTCTGAATCGTTATGACCAGTCGGTCGTGGACATCATCGGCCATGCCGACTCCGACGGCGCCGACGATTACAATCTGAACCTGTCGCGCCAGCGGGCCTCTTCGGTGGCCCAGCATCTGGTCAGCCGCAATGTTCTCGCCGACCGCCTCTATGTCGACGGTCGCGGCGAAAGCCAGCCCGTCGCCACCAACGCCACGGCCGCGGGCAAGGCGCAGAACCGCCGGGTCGAGATCATGATCCGCCCGTTCCGCGGCTAGGGCTCTCGGGCTCGAGCAGGCCCGCGCCGCCCGCGGGCCGAGAGCGCGCCAGGACAAAAGGCGGGGCTTCGGCCCCGCCTTTTTTGTCGCCGGACACCGTTCCGTGACTTGCGGAAACTCGCCGTAGATGGTGGATAACAAACGGGGTTTACACGGGAGAAGCGCGTGCGTCCGGACCACGAATTCACCGACGGTGTCAGGCTCGGCGCGATTGCGGTCGTTTCGGCGGTGGTGACGGCGACGCTGGTGATCGGCGCCGGCCGGCTCCTGCTGCCTCAGGCGGAGGCCCGGGCGAACGATCAGCCGACCCTGATCCGCGCCTCCCTGCCCTGATCAGCGCCGCCCGATCGAGCTGTAGCGGAAGCCGCGGGCCCGCACGTCCTCGGGCCGGTAGACATTGCGGAGATCGACCATCACCGGCTGGCGCATCAGCCGCTTGACGCGGTTCAGGTCCAGGGCCCGGAATTGGTCCCACTCGGTCAGGATGACCACCACGTCCGCCCCCTCGACGGCGTCGTAGGGCCCGTCCTTGAACTTCACGCCGGGCAGCAGACGCCCGGCCTCCGCCATGCCCTCGGGATCGAAGGCCTGCACCGTCGCCCCCAGGGCGATCAGGGCGGGAGCCACCTCCAGCGAGGGCGCATCGCGCATGTCGTCGGTGTTCGGTTTGAAGGTCAGCCCCAGCAGGGCCACCGTCCTGCCGGCCAGCTCCCCGTCCAGCGCCGCGGACACCCGCGCAGCCATGGCCTTCTTGCGTGCGTCATTGACCTCGACCGTGGTCTCGATCAACCGCACGGGCGAGCCGGCGTCGACCGCCGTGCGGACGAGGGCGATGGTGTCCTTGGGGAAGCAGGACCCGCCGTAGCCCGGTCCCGCGTGCAGGAATTTCGACCCGATCCGCTTGTCCAGGCCGATGCCGCGCGCGACCTGCTGCACGTCCGCCCCGACCTTCTCGCACAGGTCGGCCATCTCGTTGATGAAGGTGATCTTCATCGCCAGGAAGGCGTTGGCGGCGTATTTGATCAGCTCCGAGGTGCGGCGACCGGTGAACAGGATCGGCGTCTCGTTCAGGTTCAGCGGCCGGTAAATTTCCCGCATCACCGCCTGGGCGCGCTCGTCCTCGACGCCGACCACGATCCGGTCCGGCCGCTTGAAATCCTCGATGGCCGCGCCCTCGCGCAGGAACTCCGGATTGGAGACCACGGCGAAGTCGGCGTCCGGCCGGCGCGCGCGGATGATGGCCTCGATCTCGTCGCCTGTGCCGACCGGCACCGTCGACTTGGTGACGATCACGGTGAAGCCCTCGATCAGGCCGGCGATCTCGTCGGCGGCGGCGTGGACATAGGACAGATCGGCATGGCCGTCGCCGCGGCGCGACGGCGTGCCCACGGCGATGAAGACCGCATCCGCCGTCCGGATGGCCTCGGCCCCGTCCACGGCGAACGACAGGCGGCCGTCCCGCACATTGGCCGCGACCAGATCGTCGAGACCGGGCTCGAAGATCGGGATCTCACCCCGCTCCAGCCTTTCGATCTTCGAGGGATCCTTGTCGACGCAAGTCACGTCATGGCCGAAGTCGGCGAAACAGGCCCCTGAGACCAGGCCCACATAGCCGGTTCCGATCATCGCGACGCGCATGCGGGTTCGCCCTCTTCAACTGTGGCCGGAGATAGCGGGCGGGTCGGGCTTTGGCCACCCCGCCAGCCCGTGAGAGAGACGGCTCAAAACAAAACCGCCGGCCCCGTGAGGGACCGGCGGCTCTGTGTCTTGCCGTGACCCGCCCCGACCCGGGGGTCGGAGCGGTCGACGTCAACTTTCTTAGAAGTTGATATCGATGGTGGCGCGGCGGTTCAGAGGCTCGCGAACGCCGTCGGCGGTCGGACGGGCCAGGGCGGTTTCACCCTTGCCGTCCAGCGAGATTACGCCGCCGTTGACGCCCGAGGCGACCAGCGCGTCCGCAACGGTGCGGGCGCGGCGGTTGGACAGGCCGACGTTGTAGGCGGCCGAACCCGAGGCGTCGGCGTGGCCGACGACCAGGACGCGGGTCGGACGGCCCGACTTGGCGTAGTTGGCCGCTTGCGTGACGACCGACTGGGCTTCGGCCGTCAGGTCCGAGCGATCCCAGTCGAAATAGACCACGAACTCACGGCGGACCGGAGCCGCGGCCGGGGGCGGCGGCGGAGGCGGAGGCGGCGCCGTGACCGGCGGCGGCGGCGGCGGGGGAGGCGGCGGGATGTAGGCCGGCTCGTCCGCGCCGAACGCATAGCGCAGGCCCAGGCTGATCGAGTGGTCGGTGTAACGGCCTTCCAGCTCGCCGAGATCGCCCGCCGGGATGGAGGCGAAGGTGTCGAACGAGAAGTTCGACATCAGGTAGCGATAGGTCAGGTCCAGCGAGGCCCGGTTGCTCAGCGCCCAGGACAGGCCGGCGATGGCCTGCGCGGCCAGTTCGGTCGAGGTGTCGTCCGCGCCTACCGTGACGCCGCGGGCGGAAGCCAGGGTGCCGAGGTATTCGGTGCTGACGCGGTTGACGCCGGCGCCCAGCCCGATGAACGGGCGCAGGGTCGAGTCGGCGTTGCCGAAGTCATAGATGACATTCATCATCAGCGTGGTGGCCGTGAGATCGCCCTCGGGGGCCTCGCACGCGCCGATCGCCGGGCTGATGTTGCAGATCGCGGCCGCGCCCGAAGAGCCGACGGTGACCTCTTCGATCTGGCCCGGGCGGTAACCGCCTTCGAGTTCGACACGCCAGTTCGGCGTGAACCGGTAACCCAGTCGGGCGAAGCCCGCCCAGTCGTCATCGACCTCAACGTCATAGCCGTAGGAGGTCTCGGCCTCGGCCATATGGTAGCCGGCGTCAATTGCGCCGTACCAACCGTTCGGATCGGCTGCCGCAGCGCCGGCTGTGAACAGCCCCGCCATCGCGACGCCGGCTAATAGCTTCACCTTCATGATATCCCTCACACTCAAGGTTGCCCGAATGCCCTCGCTTTCACGGGGCGCTCCCGAGCCGAACGGCAATGTACGGTTCCGGTTCCTTGTTTTTGCTCGGAATGGGGCGACTGTGGCGCCGTTCCAACACATTGAGGAGGGGGCTGTCCCGGTCCGGGACGCCTGCTAGGAACTTTCGGACAAAGCGATGGAGCAGACTATGGCGATGAGGTTCGACGGCCGGGTGGCGATCGTGACGGGGGCCGGCGGCGGCCTGGGCCGGGAGCATGCGCTGGCGCTGGCGCGTCGGGGCGCGCGGGTGGTGGTCAACGACCTCGGCGGCGCGCGCGACGGATCGGGCGGTTCGGCGACCGCCGCCGAATCGGTCGTGGCCGAGATCGAGGCGGCCGGCGGCGAGGCCATGGCCAACGCGGCCTCGGTCACCGACTTCGACGCCGTCAGGGCCATGGTAGACGTCGCCATGGCGAAATGGGGCCGGGTCGACATCCTGGTCAACAACGCCGGCGTCCTGCGCGACAAGACCTTCGCCAAGATGGAGCTGGAGGATTTCCGCTTCGTGGTCGACGTCCACCTGATGGGGGCGGTCAACTGCACCAAGGCGGTCTGGGAACACATGCGCGAGGCGAACTACGGCCGCATCGTCATGACCACCTCCTCCTCGGGCCTGTACGGCAATTTCGGCCAGTCGAACTACGGCGCGGCCAAGATGGCCCTCGTCGGCCTGATGCAGACCCTGTCGATCGAGGGCGCGAAGAACGACATCCGGGTCAACTGTCTGGCCCCGACCGCCCACACCCGCATGACAGAGGATCTCGGCGCCCGCCTGCCGCTGGACCTGCTGGGACCCGAGACGGTCACGCCCGGCCTGCTGTATCTGGTCAGCGAGGACGCCCCGAGCCGGTGCATCCTCACGGCCGGCGCCGGCGGTTTCGAACGCGCCTATGTCACCCTGACCCAGGGCATCCGCGCCGTCGGCGAGGACGCGCCGGAACAGGTCGCCGCCCGCTTCGCCGAAATCTCGGACCGCACGGGTGAGATCGTGCCCGAAATGGGCGCGGCCCAGGGCATGATCGAACTGACCAAGGCGCAGGCGGCGCTCAAGGGTTGAAGGCTTGCGTTGACGCGGCGGCAGGCGGCTAAGCTGTCCTGAAGAGATGGAGAACTCCCATGCGTGAAGCGGTGATCGTATCGACGGCCCGGACCCCGATCGGCCGGGCCTATCGCGGGGCGTTCAACGACACCCAGGCGCAGCAGCTGGGCGGCCACGCCATCCGGCATGCGGTGGCCCGCTCGGGCGTCGATCCGGCCGAGATCGAGGACGTGGTCATGGGCGCCGCCCTGCAGCAGGGCTCGACCGGAACCAACATCGGCCGGCAGGCGGCGATGGCCGCGGGCCTGCCCGTGACCACGGCGGGCATGAGCCTCGATCGCCAGTGCGCCTCCGGCCTGATGGCCATCGCCACGGCCGCCAAACAGGTCACCCATGACGGACAGGTCGTCGCCGTCGGCGGCGGGCTGGAGTCGATCTCGCTGGTCCAGAACCAGCACATGAACCTGTACCGGCTGAAGGACGAGGCGCTGCTGAAGCTGCAGCCGCACATCTATATGTCGATGCTGGAGACGGCCGAGGTCGTCGCCGCCCGTTACGGCATCAGCCGCGAAGCCCAGGACGAATACGCCCTGCGCTCCCAGCAGCGCACCGCCGCCGCCCAGGCCGAGGGTCGGCTCGACGCCGAGATCGTGCCGATGACCACCACCATGCAGGTCATGGACAAGGCCACCGGCCAGGCTTCGGCGAAGGAGGTCACCCTGTCGAAGGACGAGGGCAACCGCGCCGACACCACCCTCGAGGGCCTGTCGTCGCTCAAGACCGTCTTCGGCGGCGGCGAGGAGATCAGGGAAGGGCGCTTCATCACCGCCGGCAACGCCAGCCAGCTTTCGGACGGCGCCTCGGCCAGCGTCATCATGGAGGCGAAGGAGGCCGAGCGCCGCGACCTCCAGCCTCTCGGCGCCTTCCGCGGCATGGCGGTCGCGGGCTGCGAGCCCGACGAGATGGGCATCGGCCCCGTCTTCGCCGTGCCCCGCCTGCTGGAGCGTCACGGCCTGACCGTCGACGACATCGGCATCTGGGAGCTGAACGAGGCCTTCGCGGTGCAGGTGATCTATTGCCGCGACCGGCTCGGCATTCCCGACGACCGGCTCAACGTCTCCGGCGGCGCCATTTCCATCGGCCATCCCTACGGCATGTCCGGCGCCCGGATGACGGGCCACGTCCTGATCGAGGGCAAGCGGCGCGGCGCGAAATACGGCGTCGTCACCATGTGCGTCGGCGGCGGAATGGGCGCGGCGGGCCTGATCGAAATCTACTGAGGACGCGGCGGCGGCGGGCCGTCGCAGCCGCGCGCCTTCCATTCGGCTTCCTTGGCCGCCTGCCAGCGCGCGCGCAGCACTGCGGGGCGTCCGGGGTAGCGGTCCTCCAGATACCCGGCCTCGACGACCCGGTCGGTGCGGAAGGTGCGGAAGTCGCCGCGCAGCTCGCACCAGCCGACCAGCAGCCGCGTCGTCTCCCGATACCCGACCAGAAACGGCCAGATCACGCGCCGGCTCTCGCGCTCCTGCTCGTCGCGATAGACCAGCTCCAGCTTGCGCCCGGCGTGGATCGAGGCGCGCACCCGGGCCATGTCCAGCACATCGTCCTCGCGCGGCTTCCATACCGGCGGACTGGCCACCGCCGGCTCAAGCACCACCGGCCGCAGCCGCTCCGGCACCGTGGCGGCGATCTTGGCCACCAGATCGCGGGCGGCGCGGGCCAGGGCCGGATCGCCGCGCCCCGCCACCCACTGCGCGCCCAGCACCGCCGCCTCGATCTCGTCCGAGGTCAGCATCAGCGGCGGCAGGTCGAAGCCGCCCTCCAGCACATAGCCGAGACCGGCCTCGCCGCGGATCGGCACCCGCTGTCCCATCAGGGTGGCGATGTCGCGGTAGATGGTCCGCTTCGACGTCTCCAGCTCGGCCGCCATCGCCTCGGCCGTCAGCGGCTTCGACGACCGCCGCAGCACCTGGATGATCTGGAATAGCCGGTCCGCGCGTCTCATTCCGCCAGTCTTGTGTACGCCTGCTGACAGCATGGTGGCAGCAGGCTGGCAGTAGTCAATCTTCCATCGGCGGCGAGGGGCCGCCGCGCTCAAGCAGCGAGCGACCGCGTCGCGAGCGATAGCGCCACAAAGGAGAGACTCATGCTGACCCTGTTCCACGCCCCTTGGTCCCGGTCGTCGCGGCTGGTCTGGCTGCTCGAGGAGATCGGGACGACCTATGACATCTGCTACTGCGACATCCCCCGCATGGACGGGTCCGGCGCCCGCGATCCGCGCAATCCGCATCCGGACGGCAAGGTCCCGGCCCTCCTGCATGACGACATGCTGGTGACCGAGTCCATGGCCGTCGCCCTCTATCTGACCGACCTGTTCCCCGAGGCGGGCCTCGGGGCCCCCGTCGGATCGCCCGAGCGGGGCGCATACCTGACCTGGCTGGCCTGGACCGCAGGCGAGATGGAGCCGGCCTTCTGGGCGAAGATCAGCGGCGCCACCGACGGCGATCCCAAGGCCCGCGCCCGCTACGACGCCGTCATCGCCCGCCTGTTCGAGGCGCTGGAGCGTGGACCGTATCTGATGGGCCAGCGCTTCACCGCCGTAGACGTGATGGTCGGCAGCGCCCTGGCCTGGGGTCGCGAATTCTCGCCGTCCAGCGCCGCCCTCGACGCCTATCTGGAGCGGGTGCTCGACCGGCCCGCCAATGCGATGGCGACCGCGAAGGATGGGACGCCGCCGGTGCTGGCCCAGGTCGCCTGAACCTGATCAGGCGGCGTCGGCGGCTCCGGCCCCGGCGTCGCCGGGTTTCTCCACCGCCCTCAGCGAGGCCACGAAGTCGTCCCGCCAGATGCCGACGTCGGTGTCGCGCACCACCTGCATCAGGGACTCCCATTTCCGCTTCCGTTCGGACAGCGGCATGGTCAGGGCCCGTTTGATGGCGTCGGACAGCTCCTCGCGGCTGAACGGATTGACCAGCAGGGCCTCGCCCATCTGCTCGGCCGCCCCCGCGAAGCGCGACAGCACCAGCACGCCGGGATCATCGGGGTTCTGGGCGGCGATATATTCCTTGGCGACGAGGTTCATGCCGTCGCGCAGCGGCGTCACCAGCCCCACCCGGGCGGCGCGATAGATGCCGGCCAGCTGGTCGCGGCGGTAGGTGCGGTTCAGATAGCGCACCGGCTGCCAGTCCATGTCGGCGTATTCGCCGTTGACCCGCCCCGCCAGGGCGTCGAGACGGGAACGGATGTCCTGATAGGTGTCGACCTCGTCGCGGCTGATCGGCGTCACCTGCAGCAGGAAGACCTCGCCACGCATGTCGGGGTTGTCGGCGAGAAACTGTTCGTAGCCGAGCAGCCGTTCCTCGAGCCCCTTCGAATAGTCCAGCCGGTCCACGCCCACGATCATCGAGCGGAACGCCGCCGAGGCCGCCATCCGGTCGTAGGTCCGGGCGCCGAAGGTGGAGTTGCGCGCGGCCAGGAAGGCCTCGACGTCGATGCCGATCGGGAAGACGCCGGTCTGCACCGTCTTGCCGAAGGCCTCCAGCGCGTCATTGGGCAGCAGCTTGCCGTTGACGCTCGATTCGGAGGCCACATAGTCGCGGAACAGGTCCAGCCACTCCCGGGTGTGGAAGCCGATCAGGTCGTAGTCGAACATCGACTCCACCAGCCGCCGGTGATGCGGCAGGGTCACCAGCAGCTGCCGCGCCGGCCACGGCGTGTGCAGGAAGAAGCCGATGCGGTTCTTCACCCCCAGCCGCCGCAGGTCCCGGGCCAGCGGGATCATGTGATAGTCGTGGATCCAGACCAGGTCGTCGGGCTTCAGCAGCGGCGCCAGCACCTCGGCGAAGCGCGCATTGGTCCGTTCGTAACCCTCGCCATAGGACCGCTCATAGGCGGTCAGGTCGACCCGGTGGTGAAACAGCGGCCACAGGGTCTTGTTGGCGTAGCCGTTGTAATATTCCTCGACGTCCTGGGCCTCCAGGTCGACGAGGGCGACGGTGACCCCGGCCCGGTCCTCGAACTGGGCCTCGGGAACGAAGGTCTCGACCGTCTCCCCGGACCAGCCGAACCACAGGCCGTCGTATTTCCTCAGCGCCGCCGACAGGGCCATGGCCAGCCCGCCCGCCGATCCGGCGGCGGGGTCTTTCGGCGCGGACACGCGGTTGGAGACGACGATCAGGCGGCTCATGGCGTGGAAACCGTCACAGTGGCCCGAGGTTCACATTCCTCTCCCGCAGGGGGAGGGGGACCGCCCGAAGGGCGGTGGAGGAGGAGCCATGGGCCGGCGCCGTTCATCGGGCGTCCGTCCACGACCGGCTCAGCAGGACGGCGCAGTTGATCATCCCGACCAGCGAATAGGTCTGCGGATAATTGCCCCACAGTTCGTTGTCGCCCAGCGAGATGTCCTCCGACAGCAGGCCCGCGTGGGTCCGGCGGCTCAGCATCTCCTCGAAGATCTCCCGCGCCTCCTCGACGCGACCGTTCAGGTGCAGGGCCTCGATGAACCAGAAGGTGCAGAAATTGAACGCCGTCTCCGGCTCGCCGAAATCGTCCGCCTCGACATAGCGGAACAGATAGGGCCCCTTCTTCAGGTCCCTTTCGATGGCCTCGAAGGTCTTCACCTGCCGCGGGTCCAGCGGATCGAGGAAGCCGAGATCCGTCAGCTGCAGCAGCGAGGCGTCCAGCTCGCGGTTGCCGAAACTGGCGGCGAACCGGCCCTCGTCGGGCAGGAAGGCCTCGGCCTCGATCCGTTCACGGATGATCTGCGCCCGCTCACGCCATACCTCGCCCCGCGACTGCAGGCCCAGATGGTCCGCCGCCTTGGCCAGCCGGTCGCAGGCCGCCCAGCACATCACTGACGAATAGGTGTGCACCCGGGCGATGGTGCGGAACTCCCACAGACCGGCGTCGACCTGGTCGTGCATGGCGAAGGCGCGCTCCCCGACCTTCTCCAGGGCATGGAAGTCGTCGATCGTGCCGGGCCGCAGCAGCCGCTGGTCATAGAAGGCCTGCACCAGCGGCAGGACGATCTGGCCATAGACGTCGTGCTGCAGATGCTCGTGAGCCTGGTTGCCGATGCGCACCGGCTTCATGCCGCGATAGCCCTCGACGCTCTCGATGATCCGCTCGCCGATGCCCGGCTCCAGCCCGACGCCATAGACCGGCTGGACATGGCCGCCGGCAGAGTCGTCGACCAGATTGCGCAGATAGCCGAGATAGTTCTCGAGAATGTCGACCGCCCCAAGCCGGTTCAGCGCCCGCACCACATAATAGGCGTCGCGGATCCAGCAGTAGCGATAGTCCCAGTTGCGCCCGCTCTCCGGAAACTCCGGAACCGAGGTAGTCAGGGCTGCGACGATCGCCCCCGTCTCTTCATAGGCGCACAGCTTCAGGGTGATGGCGGCGCGGATCACCGCCTCCTGCCAGTCCAGCGGCAGGTAGAGGGTGCGCACCCAGTCCTGCCAATAGGCCACGGTGCGGTCCAGCGCGGCCGCGACGCCCGGGCCGACGTCCTGGTCGTAGCCCTCGTCGGGGCCGAGGAAGAAGGCGTGCGGACGCTCCAGGCGGAACACCCGCTCGTTCAGGATATGCGACACCGGACAGTCCGTGGTCAGACGGAAGGTCACATCGGTGCACAGATAGCGGATGTGGTTCGACCCACTGGTCCGCTCCGCCGGCCGCGCCCCCCAGTCCGCCGACGGCCGCAGCCGCACCCTGATGCGCGGCGAGCCTTCCAGCGGCCGCACGATCCGGGCGAAGGCCAGAGGGCGATAGGTGCGGCTGTGCTTGGGGTGACGCGGCGCGAAGTCGATCACCTCGACCGAGGCTCCGTCCTCCGCCGTCAGCACCGTGCGCAGCACGGGCGTATTGCGGATATAGGCCTGGCTGACGTGCTTCTGCCCTTCCAGCTCGATGTCCCAGAAACCGTGCTCCGGGTCGCTCCCGTCCATCAGGGCCGAGAACACCGGGTCGCCGTCCACCCGCGGCGCGCAGGCCCAGATGTAGCGGCCGCTGCGGTCGATCAGGGCGCTGATCGAACAGTTGCCGATCGGGGCGAGGTCCAGATTCGGGGTCATACGCTCTCCTCGACGGCGTTCAGCCAGGCCAGCACGGCGTCCACATCGGCCAGGCCATGGCGGGCGGCGGTTTCACGGTGCGGCCCGACCAGCACGCCGAAGCCGCCCAGCGCCTCCGCCGCGCGGAAGCCGTCCTCGTCGGTCAGATCGTCGCCCAGCATCACCGGAACGGCCCCGGCGAACGGAGGCTCCTTCATGAAGGCGGTCAGGGCCGTGCCCTTGCTGGTGCCGGGCGTCTTCAGCTCGACCACCAGATTGCCGGCCTGCATCGTCAGTCCGGTCCGGTCGGCCAGATCCTGGGCCAGCGCCATCGCGGCCCCGCCCTCCGCCGGCGCGCCGCGAAAATGCAGCCCGGCCGACACCGCCTTGTCCTCGACGATGATCCCGGGACGGGTGCGGGCGAAGGCCTCGAAGGCGGCCACGGCGTCGCGCACCGCCGGGGCGGCCTCGGCGCGGTGCAGCGAGCCGTCGGCGCGTCGCCGCTCCAGCCCGTGCACGCCCGACGCCGAGGCGGCGCTGGCCTCGGCGATGCGGTCGATCTCGGCGATGGTCCGGCCGCTGATGATGGCCACCCGGCCGTCCAGCCGGTCGGCCACGGCTCTCAGCGCCGCCGTCCGCTCCGGATGCGGCACGACCGCGTCCGGCGTCTCGGCCAGCGGGGCCAGCACCCCGTCCATGTCGAGGAACAGGGCGGGGCGGGGCAGGCGAAGCGGGGGCGGCGGCAGATGCGACGCGGCCTCGCGCGGCGCGGTCGCGCCGTCGGTGATCAGGTTGGAAGTCCGCATGGCTCCTTCTAACGCGGTCCTGCGGCAAAGGTTGACCCCCGGCCGCGTTTTTCTCGCATTGCAGCAATCTCCCGATCGCGGGGCCAGAGATTGTGATTCCGCCCCCGATGCGCCACATCGCGGGCATGACCGACGCCGCCAGCCCCGTCCTGTCCGCCGATCCCGCCGCCATGACCGCCCGCGCCCGCGAGGTCATCCGGCTCAATATCGAGGCCCTGCAGGCGCTCGAGGCCGGCCTTGACGACAGCCTCGCCCGGGCCTGCGAGATCATCCTGTCCCGCCCCGGCTACCTGGTCGTCACCGGCATGGGCAAGTCGGGCCACATCGGCGGCAAGATCGCCGCCACCCTCGCCTCGACCGGCACCAACGCCTTCTTCGTCCACCCGGCCGAGATGAGCCACGGCGACCTCGGCATGCTGCGCAAGGACGTCACCCTGCTGGCCATCTCCAACTCGGGCGAGAGCCGCGAGCTGCGCGATCCGCTGATCTACTGCCAGCGCGAGGGCATCCCGGTTATCGGCCTGACGCAGCGGCCCAACAGCTTCCTCGGCCGCTCGTCCGCCGTCTGCCTGACCATGCCCCAGGTCGCCGAGGCCTGCCCCAACGGCCTGGCCCCCACCACCTCGACCCTGATGACCCTCGCCCTCGGCGACGCCCTGGCCATGGTGCTGATGGACCGCCGCGGCTTCACCGCCGAGGCCTTCGGCCTGCACCATCCCGGCGGCAAGCTGGGCATGAGCCTGCAGAGCGTGCGCGACTGGATGGGCGACCGCCCGCCGGCGCCCGCGACCATCCCGCTCACGGCCGGCTTCGCCGAAGTCGTCTCGGCCATCACCGAGGGCCGCAAGGGCGCCGCGGCGGTGCTCAACGACGACGGGACCCTGGCCGGAATCGTCACCGACGGCGACGTCCGCCGCGCCTTCTCGCGCGGCGACCTGACCGGCCTGACCGCCGCCGACGTCATGAGCCCGCGCCCCAAGGTCATCGGTCCTGACGCCCGCATGAGCGACGCCATCGATCTGATGACCCAGAACAAGATCGCCACCCTGCTGGTCGTCGAGGACGACCGCCCCCTCGCCATCGTCCACATCGCCGAGCTGATGCAGGCGGGGTACGTCAGTTAGGGATCAGGCAGCAGGCAGCAGGCAGCAGGCAGCAGACGGAAGGTGGTGGCATCTTCGGTCCGTTGGCCGCGAACCCGCGCCGCCCACTTCCGCGACCCTGCTGCCTGCTGCCTGCTGCCTGCTGTCTCCTTCAGTACGCCCTCCGCCCGTCGATATTCCCCGGCGGCGCATAGCGGCAGGCCAGCACCGTCCGGTCGCCCCGGCTCTCGACCGCGCAACCGACATGGGTCGTGTCCCGCCAGACGACCTGGGTGTAGTGGCCGACATCGACCCAGTCGCCCGTCCGGCTGACGTCCGGGAAGACGCCATGGCGATAGTTCGCCTTCTTGGCGGCCCACTCCCCGACCATCTCCTCGGGCGTCCAGGCCCGTCCGCCCCAGCCCGTCCACAGATTCTCGCCGTGGCCGTGCAGGGCCGGGTCGTGGGCGAAGCGGGTGCTGCCGATCAGCTCCTGCGCCCAGACCCGCGCCTCGGCCTCCAGATTGTCGGCCCAGCGCAGAGGCGGCGCGCCCACCTGCGCCCGTTCGGCGTTGTGGGCCGCCAGCAGGCGTCGCTCGATGTCGTTCGAGGGCGGGGCCTCGCGGGGCGGCTGGACCGGAACCACGGTCCGGGTCGGCGGCGGCCCCCTCGGCACGAACAGCGGGGTCGGGCCGCAACCGGCCGCCGCCGCCGACAGGGCGAGGGCGGCCATCCTGCAGACCGTCCGGCGGGCCGACATCGGGGGTCTCAGCGCCGGGCGCCTTCGCCGAACGGCTGGTCGGTCAGGGCGCTGGCGACGTCGTCGCCCTCCATGGTCCGGGTCTCGGCCGGCTTGCCGGCCTGGAACTCCTCCGTGGCGGTGCGCTTGCGGGTCCGCATCTCGTCGGCCAGCCGGTCCATATCGAGGCCGGCGGCGCGGGCCTGGCTGAACATGCCCTCCGAGCGCATCTCCTCTTCCTTGACGTGGTGCTCGATCATCTCCGACAGCACCTTGACCTTGGCGTCGTAGAATTCCTCGTCCGGACCGCCGGCCTCGATCTCGTTGATCAGCTGTTTGGCGCTGTCATGCTCGACATAGGCCTCGTTCAGCAGGTCCTCCTCGATCTGGCCGCGGCAGGCCGGATAGAAGATCTCTTCCTCGATGACCGTGTGCACCTTCAGCTCGAGGCAGGCCTGTTCGGCCAGCTCGCGCTTCTTCGCCGTCGACGTCGCCTTCTCGAACTGCTCGAAGATCTCCTCCACCTTGCGGTGGTCGGCCTTCAGCATCGCGATCGCGTCCATCTCTTCGTAGGTCTGGGCCATGTCTCGTTCCTCCTCGGAATCGGCGGGGTATGGCCGCTTAAAGCCCGGACCGCGCGCGTGTTCCCGGGACCGGCTCAGCTGAGAGTCGTTCTCGCAATCGGACCCGCCAGCCGCCCGCGGGCCGACCTGCGGCGCCCGATTCCGCGGCTTCCGCGTTGTGAGACGAAGCCCGACAGGCAGGAGCCTCGCCCATGATCGATCACCTGGCCCTCGACGTCACCGACATCGGCCGCTCCCGCGCCTTCTACGCCGCCGCCCTGGCGCCCCTCGGCTACCGGCTGGTCGCCGAGGAACGCGACGGCGACGCCACCGTGGTGATGTTCGGGATCGAGGCCCCCGAATTCGTCATCGCCGACAAGGACCGGCCGGGCGAGGCCAATCACGTCGCCTTCCGCGCCGACAGCCGGGATCAGGTCGACGCCTTCCACGCCGCCGCCCTCGCCGCCGGCGGACGCGACAACGGCGGCCCGGGCATCCGCGAGCGCTACAGCCCCACCTATTACGCCGCCTTCGTCCTCGACCCGGACGGCTTCAACATAGAGGCCGTCTGCCACGCACCGGCGTGACACGTCCGATTTCGACGCAGGCGCGTGCCAGACTCCACCCCCGTCGGCCTCCGGAGGTAGACGGAGTAGACTCTTTCCACGGTGGACTCCCCCCTCGGGAGTCTACCGCCTCCCGCGGGGAGCCAAAATACTTGACGTTGACGTAAACGTAGGGTTTCTGGCGGGCACGCTCGAATCCGTCCTTATTGGAGACGCACCATGTCCGAGGCCTACATCTACGATGCGGTCCGCACCCCGCGCGGCAAGGGCAAGAAGGACGGCTCCCTTCACGAGATCACCGGCCTGTCGCTGGCGACCCAGGTGCTGGAGGCCCTGCGCGACCGCAACGACCTCGACACCTCGAAGGTCGACGACGTCATCCTCGGCTGCGTCACCCCGGTGGGCGAGCTCGGCGCCGACATCGCCCGGACCGCCGTCCTCTCGGCCGGCTGGGCCCAGACCGTGGCCGGCGTCCAGATCAACCGCTTCTGCGCTTCCGGCCTCGAGGCCGTGAACATGGCCGCCGCCAAGGTCAAATCCGGAGAGGCCGACTTCGCCGTCGGCGGCGGCATCGAGGCCATGAGCCGGGTGCCGATGGGCTCCGACGGCGGCGCCTGGCCGGTCGATCCGTCCAGCGCCTTCCCGACCTATTTCGTGCCCCAGGGCGTCTCGGCCGACATGATCGCCACGAAATACGGCTTCAGCCGCGACGACGTCGACGCCTATTCGATGGAAAGCCACAAGCGCGCCGCCGCCGCCTGGGCCGACGGCCGCTTCTCCAAATCGGTGATTCCGGTCAAGAACCAGCTCGGCCTGGTCCAGCTGGACCGCGACGAGACCATCCGTCCGAACACGGACATGCAGACCCTCGGCGCCCTGAACGCCTCCTTCGCCATGATGGGCGAGATGGCCTTCGACAGCGTGATCAACCAGCGCTACCCCGAGGTCGAGCGCGTCAACCACGTCCACACCCCGGGCAACTCCTCGGGCATCGTCGACGGCTCGGCCGGCGTCCTGATCGGCACGCTGGAAGCCGGTCAGGCCCTCGGCCTCAAGCCCCGCGCCCGCATCGTCGGCGCCGCCTCGATCGGCTCCGAGCCCTCGATCATGCTGACCGGCCCCGAGTTCGTGACGAAGAAGCTGCTCGCCAGACTGGGCATGACCACCGCCGACATCGACGTCTGGGAGCTCAACGAGGCCTTCGCCGCCGTGGTGCTGCGCTACATGCAGGCGCTCGACATCCCGCACGACAAGATGAACGTCAACGGCGGCGGCATCTCCATGGGCCACCCGCTGGGCGCCACCGGCGCCATGATCACCGGCATCGCCCTGGACGAGCTGGAGCGCTCCGACAAGTCCACCGCCCTGATCACCCTGTGCATCGGCGGCGGCATGGGCACCGCCACCGTCATCGAACGGGTCTGATGGAGATGGGGCGCGTCGGCTCGATCGATCAGGAGTTCGCCGCGGTCACGGGTCACTGGTCGCCGCGCGTCGTCGCGGACCTGAACGGCCAGAGCGTCAAGGTGGCCAAGATCCAGGGCGATCTGACCTGGCACGCCCATGCCGACGAGGACGAACTGTTCCTGATCTGGAAGGGACAGATGGTCATCGAATACCGCGACCGCCCCGCCGTCCATCTCGGCGCCGGCGACTTCCACGTCGTCCCCCGCGGCGTCGAACATAATCCGGTCGCGGCCGAAGAATGCTGGGTGGTTCTGTTTGAACCGTCCGAAACGAAACACACGGGCGATGTCGTGATGTCGAAGACGAAGACCGTCTCGGCCCAGCGCGCCCACCTCACCCACCAAGCCGACGGAAACGCATCATGAGCTTCGAGAATTTCAAGATCGATGTCGACGCGGACGGCATCGCCCTGATCACCTTCGACGTCCCCGGACGGTCGATGAACACCCTGACCTCGGGCGTGATGAAGGAGATCCCGGAATGGGTCGAGCGCATCAAGACCGACGACGCCATCAAGGGCGCGGTCCTGACCTCGGGCAAGTCCAGCGGCTTCTGCGCCGGCGCCGACCTCGGCGACATGGCCGGCGGCATGCTGGCCGGCGGTTCGCTGCAGGACGCCTATGACGCCGGCTGGAAGCTGAACGGCGCCCTGCGCGCGCTCGAGACCTGCGGCAAGCCGGTCGCCGCCGCGATCAACGGCCTGGCCCTCGGCGGCGGCCTCGAACTGACCCTCGCCTGCCACTACCGGGTCGTCGGCGACGACAACAAGATCCAGCTCGGCCTGCCCGAGATCAAGGTCGGCCTCTTCCCCGGCGGCGGCGGCACCCAGCGGCTGACGCGCCTGATCGGCGTCCAGGCGGCGATGACGGCGATGAGCGCCGGCTCGTCCTGGCGCCCGAACGACGCCAAAGGCGCCGGCGTCGTCCATGAGGTCGTGGCCAAGGGCGGCGAGGTCGAGGCCGCCAAGGCGTGGATCAAGGGCGGCGGCAAGGCCGTCCAGCCGTGGGACGACAAATCCTTCAAACTGCCCGGCGGCGGCCCCTACCACCCCGCCGGCATCCAGAATTTCCTCGTCGGCAACGCCATGCTGCGCAAGCAGTCCTACGGCAACTACCCCGCCGTCCTGAACCTGATGAAGGCGGTCTATGAAGGCGCCCAGGTGCCGATGGACGCCGCCCTCCGCCTCGAGACCCGCTATTTCATCAAGACCCTGATGACGCCGCAGGCCCAAGCCATGATCCGCTCGCTGTTCCTCAGCAAGCAGGAGCTCGACAAGGGCGCCGTCCGCCCGGCCGGCGTGCCCAAGTCCGATCCCAAGAAGGTCACCGTCATCGGCGCTGGCATGATGGGCGCCGGCATCGCCTATGTGCAGGCCCTCGCCGGCATCGAGACCATCCTGATCGACCGCACCCAGGAGGACGCCGACAAGGGCAAGGCCCACGTCGCCGACCTGCTGAAGAAGCGCCTCTCGCGCGGCCAGATCACCCAGGAGAAGTTTGACGCCCTGCTGGCCTCGGTCGTCGCCACCACGGACTATGACCTGATCAAGGGCTCGGACCTCGTCATCGAGGCGGTATTCGAGAACCGCGAGATCAAGGCCGACGTCACCAAACGCGCCGAGGCCCAGCTGGCCCCGGGCGCCGTGTTCGGCTCCAACACCTCGACCCTGCCGATCACCGGCCTGGCCGAGGCTTCGGTTCGCCCCGAGGACTTCATCGGCATCCACTTCTTCTCGCCCGTCGACAAGATGATGCTGGTCGAGCTGATCCTCGGCGAGAAGACCGGCGAGGCCGCGATCGCGAAGTCGCTGGACTACGTGATGAAGATCAAGAAGACCCCGATCGTCGTCAACGACGGCCGCGGCTTCTACACCTCGCGCTGCTTCGGCACCTATGTCGCCGAGGGCCTGGCCATGCT